>Ga0209296_1000014_pt1 | contig 224970 bp, 188 predicted proteins | sample S_130206_EF_Meta_FD_187319 | JGI IMG/M metagenome (GOLD analysis project Ga0209296, IMG submission 187319) | Freshwater microbial communities from Lake Simoncouche, Canada to study carbon cycling - S_130206_EF_MetaG (SPAdes) (version 2) | ecosystem: Environmental > Aquatic > Freshwater > Lake ... | reverse complement strand
TCATCACATCCTGGGGCTGGAGAAGGTCCCAAGGGTTCGGCTGTTCGCCGATTAAAGTGGTACGCGAGCTGGGTTCAGAACGTCGTGAGACAGTTCGGTCCTCTATCCGCTGTGGGCGTTTGTGATTTGAGGGGTTCATTCTCTAGTACGAGAGGACCGAGAATGACGCACCTCTGGTGTTCCGGTTGTCACGTCAGTGGCAGCGCCGGGTAGCTATGTGCGGAAGAGATAAGCGCTGAAAGCATCTAAGCGCCAAGCTCATCCCAAGATAAGATCACAATCCGTCGCAAGACGGTGCAAGGTCCGGGTAGACCACCCGGTTGATAGGGCAGAAGTGCAAGCGTAGTAATACGTTCAGCTTACTGCTACTAATGACCTTGCCGGTTTATGCAGATACCAGTTTTTTAGGCGTTTATTTCACCTGCTTACGCACAATATTTTGTCTGAGCTTTATTTAATTTCTCCGAAAGGAGTACAAGTTTCCTGGTGACCATATACCGGGGGTTCCACCCGTTCCCATCCCGAACACGGCCGTTAAGCCCCGCGTAGCCAATGGTAGTAGGACGTTAGGTCCCGCGAGAGTAGGTCGTTGCCAGGTTTATGGCCCGGTTCTTCGAAAGAAGAATCGGGCCTTTTTTTTGCAATTTTATATCAGAAACCTAAAAAATGATTCAGGTTTTCAAATTACTTGCGGCTGTCTTTGTCAGGCGTCCCATCCGGCAAGGTCTAACGGAGGTCGATTTTAATATGAGCGTTAGCTGCTGTGTTCTACGGGTAACCAGGTGCTGGAACTTGGGTCGTTAACGAATAGGCGGGCTTTGATTCAGGAAGAGAAAATATAATTGCCGTGTAATACTGATCGTCAGAGGGGTAAAATGGACATTCTGACCTGCTGGTTGAGGTATGTAGTCATGTAATGGTACCATGCGTTGCACGGTTTGATTGGCTCAATGATACCAGCGGTTGATGAATGCTAATCGTGTTTTTTACATCTAACAGCTTGGCAGATAGAAGATCAGGAGTTGCGTTCGGTAATCAGGCTATTGCTTAGATGATTTCTTGAAAATAATCAGATGTTGCCGCGGTAGTGAACTGACGGTTTTCACGTATTCCAGTTGCTGGATGGAGAATTCAAGTCGGATCTGAGCTTCGCTCATTTTATGGATGATCTTGATAGGGATTTGGGGGTCCTCCGCACGGTATTCCACTAAAACCAAGCGGCCATTTGGTTTTAAAGTTCGGCATACAGCGGCTATATATTCAGCCGGGCGACTACACTCATGGTAAACATCGATCATGATAGCTAAGTCGACGGATTGAGGAAGTTGCGGATTCTCAGTAGTGCCGATAATTCCTACCACGTTGGTAATTTGCCGAATACTCATTTGCGCCTTAAGCAGCACGAGCATTTCTGGTTGAATTTCCACACCGTAGACGAGACCGTTAGGTCCAACAGCTTGGGCAAATCGCCAGCTAAAATAACCAGACCCACAACCTAGGTCGGCTACAATGTCGCCTGGTTGGAGCTCCAGGGCTGCGAGCAGGAGATCGGGGCGCTCTTCGGCATCACGTTCGGGGCGATCCAGCCAGGGTGCTCCCACGTGTGTCATGTAGTGAGCGATTTCGCGGCCAAAATAATATAGGCCGAGACCGTCCTTTGTTTTGTTGCCGGCTGCATAAGGTGGTACGCTGATATTATCAGTGGAGGCGCACCAGGTAGCTGGGAATATCAGCGCAGAGGCAGTAAGAATTAATATGAACCGCCACCTTGACGTAGTGGATCTGTGTAGCTGCAAGGCAGCCATTGAGCCGGTTATCTGTTGGCGGCGCAAATTACTTTATTAAGACAGCAGGATGATTACAGTGCCGATTTTTTGGCGCTGCGTGTAGCCTGATTGCAGCATCCGAAGGCATCTATAAAATGTCGGAGAAATTAAGAGGAGCCTTGTCTCGGCTAGCTACAAGATTTGGGCCGTTATAATCGGGGCATGGTGAGGCCGCCGTCGACCATGATAACTTGACCGGTGCTGAAGGGAAAGTCGCCGCGGGCTAGAGCGGCAACGGCTCGGCCGATATCGTCGGGTACGCCCCAGCGAGATTGAACGCATAGTCCATCCGCGATTAATTTATCATACTTAGCGGTGACGCCTGATGTCATGTCAGTTTTGATTACCCCGGGGCGCACTTCATAAACAGGGATATTTTCCGCGCCGAGTCTGCTGGAAAAAAGCTGTGACAGCATGCTCAAGCCAGCTTTAGCGATACAGTATTCCCCTCGGTTGATGCTCACGACAGTAGCTGAGATTGAGGTGATGTTGATGATAGCTCCACTATAGTTTGGCGCAATTTTTTTAGCGGCGACCATATCGCGGGCGAAGAGTTGCGTGAGAAAAAACACGCCCTTCAGATTGGTATTCACGACATAATCGTAGGATTCCTCGGAAGTTTCTAGAAGGTCGGCGCGGATTTTAGGGGCAACTCCAGCGTTATTAACGAGGAGGTTAATAGCCGTGTTGGGCGGAAGGAACGCACGAGTTGCGTCGTGGATTGCGGCGCGACCTTCAGGGCTGCCCACATCACCACGAGCATACCCGACGCGTCCGCCATGAGCCCTCAGGGCGGCGAGCGGCTCAGTCACGGCTTCCTCAGGGCGAACGCCATTGATGATAATATCCCATTTTTCGGCCGCGAGGGCGCTCGCAATGCCAAATCCGATGCCGCGCGAGCCGCCGGTGACGAGTGCTACTTTAGACATGGTAGGAGAGGTGATTGATTATGCGTGATGAGTGAGGGTTAGTCATACCTAGGTAGCCAGCGGCCTGCGGAGCCTTACTTCAGTGGCGGAACATCGACCCACTTGCGTTGGGCCCAAGAGGCGAGGCCAAGTTCGGCCAGCTGAACTCCCTTGGCGCCTTCATGGAGACTCCAGGGGAAGGGACTGCCGGTGACAACGTGCTTCAGGAATAATTCCCACTGAACCTTGAAGGCGTTGTCGTAGGGACCTTGATCAGGAACGCGAGTCCAGCCGTCTTTATACTTAATCGGGCTATCAATATCGGGGTTCCACACGCAACGCGGCGTGGCAGCGAGCGCTTGTGCTTTGCAATCACGGAGACCGGCGACCGCTGAGCCGTGGGTGCCGTCTACTTGCAGAGTGAGGAGATCATCGCGATCCACGCGCACATCCCAAGATGAGTTAAAGTGGCAGACCACGCCATTTTTGAGTTCAAAGGTTGCGTAAGCAGAATCGTCAGCCGTGCATTTGTAGGGCTTGCCGGCTTCATCCCAGCGAGTGGGGATATGGGTGGCCCCGAGGCAAGTGAGGGACTTAACTTCGCCAAAAAGATTTTGGATCACATACTGCCAGTGGCAGAGCATATCGACGATAATGCCGCCGTCGTCCTCTTTGCGGTAATTCCAAGAGGGGCGTTGAAGCTTTTCGTATTCGCCAGTAAAAACCCAATAGCCAAACTCACCGCGCACGGAGAGGATTTTTCCGAAGAATCCAGTGTCGATCAGGTATTTTAATTTTAGCAGGCCAGGGAGCCAAAGTTTATCTTGAACCACACCGTTCTTGAGCCCAGCTGCCGTGACTTCCTTGGCTAGGGCGAGAGCTTCGATAGCCGTAGTGGCACTGGGTTTTTCGCAATAGATATGTTTTTTTGCGGCGATGGCCTTGCGGACCCCGGTGGGGCGTTGGCCCGTGAGGGTGGAGTCGAAGTAAATTTGATTATCGGGTTTCGCTAATTCGGCATCGAGATTAGTGGAGACGCGGGTAACGCCGACGCGAGCTGCGAGGGCCTTAAGTTTTTCTTCACTGCGGCCAACGAGTACCGGATCAGGCATGATGATCTCCGAGTCGGAGAGCTTTACGCCGCCCTGATCAATAATTGCTTTGATCGAGCGGATGAGATGTTGGTTGGTGCCCATGCGTCCGGTGACGCCGTTCATGATAATGCCAATTTTGTGAGTTTTCATATTTTATAGAAAGTTTTGGTGCGTGGGTTGACGCTGGTGGGGTGTTGGCGCGGGGTTAGACGTGCTGCTGGTAGGCTTGGATAATTTTTTTAAGATATTCGTCTTGGTCCATGGCCCAAAGACGAGTGCTGAAGACCTCGACCTCGTTGAAGCCTCGAAAGCCGGAAGCTTCTACCCATGAGCGAATTTTTTTGAGAGGAATGCAGCCTTCCCCCATCAGGCCGCGGTCGTTGAGTAAATCGATGGTGGGGGTCCGCCAGTCGCAAACGTGGAAGGCGAAGAGAGCTTGGAGTTGACCGCAGCGGGTGAGTTCAGATTCAAGCGCGGGATCCCACCATAGATGATAGGCATCGGCGGCAACACCGACATAAGGCGAGTGGATGGCCTCAACCATGTCGTTGGCCTGTCCGAGGGTATTCACGGCCGAGCGGCTATCCGCGTACATGGGGTGTAGCGGCTCGATCGCGAGTTTCACGTTGGCGGCTTGGCATTCGGGCAGCAGTGCGGCGATGCCATCTTGGATTTGCTTGCGAGATTCGATCAGTGGCTGACCAGGGACGGCTCCGCAGACGAGAACGATCAGGGGTGCCCCGAGAGCATGAGCTTCGGCAATCGCTAGGCGATTGTCGTCGAGTGCTTTCGCACGATCGGCAGCGGTCGCAGCGGGGAAAAAGCCGCCGCGACACAGAGAAACAATGGATAGGCCTTCGTCGCGGATTAGCTGCCCTGTTTTTGAGATGTCGCGACCGGCGAGCGTGTCGCGCCAAACAGTGATCCCCTTTACTCCTGCGGCAGCAAATTTGGCGGCGGATGTCTCAATCGCCCACGGCTTAGTGGTGATGGTATGAATGCAGAGGCGATCTAAAGAAGCGGCGGGCATGATTATATTATTAAAATTATCAGACTAAGGCCGAAGGTCCGGGTTCAAAATTTGAACTTGTAGATTAGCCGGCCAGGCAGCCGAAGAAGGTATAGTATTTTTCTCCCTTAATGATGCGTTGGAGATGAAGAGCCGCTTCGCGCAGGTGATAGTCGCCCCACATGCAGGCTTCACCGCAGGGGATTTTTCGGCCGGCGGGAATGTGATCCCAGCCATTGGGGCGATGATAAACGGAGTGGAGGAGGAGACCCTGATGATTAGGGGCCATGCCGAGATAAGTGTCGGTCAACAAGGAGCGCATGGTCGTCAGGCCGGCTTGCCAATAGCGTTTGCCGTCGGCGGTATCGGTGCCCAAGTAGCGACCGAGGCGCAGTAAGCCTTGGACGCCAATAGCGGCAGCGGAGCTATCGACAGGCTCGAAGTCATTAAAGGGATCGGCGGGCCGCGCGCGCCAATCGCCGAGCGCGTTGAGTTGTGGAGCGCCGCCGTCCCAATAGGGGATACCATCGATGGCGGTATTAGCGATGTACCAATCGCAGGTGGCTTGTGCGGCTTTGAGCATTAATGCGCGGTGCTTGGCTTTGCCGCCGAGGGGAGCCAGATCGGCATCAGCCACAGTATCGAGAAATTCTAATTCTTCCGCAAAACCGACCATAGCCCAGGCGAGGCCACGTGTCCAGGTGGTGAAGCCAGAATAGCCTTGCTGGGAATTGGGACAGCGGAAGCGGCCATCGTTGGGATTGAAGACTGATTCGTGGGCGGTGCGACCAAGTTCATCATAAGTATCGCGACCCTCGCCGTAGAAGATAGCGTATTTAGCTGTGGCCTCAATATGTTGAAGGCCGCGCTGGAGGAGATTGGTGGCGACGTCATTTTCGCCCATGAGGCGATGGCCGAGTTGGTGAGCGACCATGACGATGCGACAGGATCGAATGGTATCGACAAAAAGGCTATGCGGTCCGTTGAAAGAATAAATATAGCCGCCGCCGTCATGGGTTTCGGACCAGCGTGCCGCCTGCACCGCGCCAGAAATCTTGAGGGCGAGTTCGTTGAAGTTGAGGGAGGTATTCGGCAATTTACCTTCGCGCTGAAGGCGAAGCCAGTTGCCGTAGGTGCTTAGGTTATTAAAACCGTGATCGTGAACGCCGGTGTGGCTGACATGGGAGGCCATCCGAGCCACCGTGTAGCGTTCGGCTCGAGCCGCGTGAGTGGTCTCACCGGTGGCATCGAATTGCAGGAAATCAGAGCCGTATAGAAAACCTTCCGTCCATTCGGTCCAGCCTCGAGCGGTATATTTTCCATCGACTGTAAACACGGGAGCGCCGCGCGCGGGGTCGTAATCGCGATGCGTTAGGTTTAATTTCTCGCCAGACAGCTGCCAGAATTTCTGGAGCGCGGGGGTGAGGGCAGTAACATTGAGCTGATGGTCGATTTTCATGGATCAGAGTAGGCGAGGTATAAAAAATGGGCGTGATTGCTGGATCAGCAGGAGGAGCGATCGATTAGTAGCGTTTGTCTTTACGCAGGTGAAGAATTACAAATTCCGATTCCGCGAGAGACTCGTAAGAGTGCTGCTGAATGGCATCAAATTGGATGCTTTCGCCGGTGCTCAACTCAACGGTTTCATGGGGCAAGCTTAGCCGGATGCGCCCGGCGGTGACCCAGCAGATTTCGGTATCATCGTGATGAATTTCTGGGCGGTTAACCTTGGCGCCTCGGGGAGCCGAGCCGAGATGGGCGACGACATTGGCGTATTTAACTTGGCGAAATTTAAAATCCCCGGAGCGGTAATTTTTTTCCGTGGTACGATGAGCGAGGGCCGATTCGCACATCGCAAGTAGGTCGGTGGCACTCAGGCCGAAGGCTCGGGCCAGACGATAGAGCGTGTCGAGCTCGGCGGACTGCTGATTCCGCTCAAGCTTAGAGATCACCCCTACCGATACGCCTGATGCTTTAGAGAGGGCCGCCAATGTTAGTTCATGCTGATCGCGGAGAGTGCGCAGCACGGAAAAATTGAACTTAGGGGTCGCCCGAGGCATGTTTCGCTGCCACACAAAAACAGGCTATTTATAAGCGTCAACGAAATAGTTAATTCACGGCTTGATCGAGTCACGCTGGGGCAAAATAGCCCACTGCACTCATCCATGACGGGATTTGCTAAGATCAGGAAATAGTTAAGGTGAACTCAAAGGGCGTCATACCTGTGAGGTAGACGCTCAAGCCTTCAGCCTTGGGGAGTGCGCCTCGCACTTGAGTGTAGGTGTGGTCAGCTTTGCCTGGTCCAAATTCGATGGTATCATTCCCGGAAACATAGCGCCCGGTGCCCTGATTTAGAATAAAAGCATCCGCCATATTGGGGATGGGGGCGACTCCGTGTAGTGCTCCGCCTTGGCGGAAAATTAATTCAAGCACGACGGGAACCTCTTCGGTGCCGTGGACGGAAATCGCCAGATCAAATTTTCCCGCTGTTTCACCGATTGAGACCACTGCTTCGAGCGTCTGCACATTAGAGCGGACGCGGAGCGCGCGGCTATTGTTGGAGAGGGTGCCATTTGGCGCCATCTTGGTATGTTCGCCCGCTGATATTTGTTCTTTTGTTAACGGCTGGAAATAGGGTCCATCGAGTACTTGCCGCAGGACATAGCGACCATTGCTCAGCGTTAGGGTTTCGCTGGTGAATTGCCCTTTGCCAAAAAAGGCGGTCGCTAGTCGAACGGCATCGAGGATGGCGGTGCCTTTGTGAAATGAAAACAGCGTCGTATTATTGCCGAGAATGGTGCCGCTCGCTTGACCGCGCCTGATGCGGGCTAGGCTCGAATAGCTAAATAATTTGGCGTAATCGGTGGGAAGCGGACTCGCCGGAGGCAGCGGGCGACCGAATGCTGGCTCGGCCAGATAGTCGGCTAGTTCTCCGGGATGGCTAGGGCTGGCGCCCTGCTCAATTTGTTGGCACATCGCGGCGAAGCGGCCGTTGCCATCAAGTAACGCAAGCGTCCGATAGGCGTAGTAATAACGGCTCATCGTACTGCGTTGGTTACGATCTTGGCGCCGAGATGCCTCTGTGACAACTTCGCCATCTGGGTGCACGTAGTAGAGCATCATTTCGAGATTCTTTCGGACGGGCTGATATAGCTCTGGCCGCTTCAGCAAGCGGGCCACGGTGATCAGCGCGCGATCTACGATGGGGGAATAGACCGTGGTGCTTTTTTCTGTGTACTGACCGTCGGGATCAAGATCGATTTCCTCCGCCAACCACTGATCGATGCGTGCGACGTAGCTGGGGTGAGGGTGCACGGTGTGCGCCCAGGCGAGGGCGGAGCAAACGACCCAGCGATGATTAGGTGTGTGGACGCCGCCATGAGCGATGGCTGCAGCGGCTCTTGTGATAAATACGCCTAGCTCATCGCTGAGAGTGACGATTGCAGGCACGGCGCTGGCTCTGAGCAAGAGGCAGGTTGGGCAAGCGATCTCGAGGTTAAACGCTAAATCCGGTGGTGAGTGAAAATTGGTCGCATAATAATCAATCGTCCCATCGGGGTGCTGGGCTGCCAGCATGTAGCGGATCGCAGCCCGCATGGGAGCGATTAGTTTTTCGGATTCAAAATATTTTGAACCAGGGCTACAGACTGAAGCGGCGAGTTTAGATAGCATGCCATTGGTCACCGCGACGGTGTGGATGCCATGAGCATCCGGCAGTCCGCCAATCCAGCGATGTCCCAAGCGGCTTTCCTGTTGAGCGAGCAGCTGAGGGATTTTTTTATCGTTATCCTGAATCAGCAGGCTGATGACTGGATCGGGCGTGGCCTCACCCGCGCGCAAAATCTGGGGGCTGAGGGTGCTCAGCACTATGGCTGCAGCGCTTGTTTTTAAAAAATCACGACGGAGAGTGGGCATCGCAGGGAGCGACTTTTCGGGAGTGGAAGTAGGCACAGAACCGATGACTAGGCCGCAAAGCCTGCGCTCACTCCAGAAAAAAATCTCGGTTCAGGCCCTCTCGCCGTCCGGAACTAGCTCGAGGCGTCGTAAATATTCGGCGTGATGATCGCCTGAAGCGGACGATCAGCCGCATAGGCCAGCAGATTATTCAAAGCAAATTCCCCAGCGTCGCATTTACGATCGTTGGTGGGACCCGCCATATGGGGCGTGAGGGTAACATTAGGCAAACGGCGGAAGCCGGAGTCAGCGGGCAGGGGTTCTTGGCTGAACACATCTAGGCCCACCGAAATTTTCCCTTCAATCGCAATGCGTAGGAGGGCTGTTTCATCGACTACCGCCCCGCGACCAACATTAACGAAGACGCCACCTGGTCGGATGAGTCGCAAGATTTTCTCGGTAACGATGCCGGTCGTGGCGGGAATGAGGGGGGCGAGTTCGACAATGATTTCGTTGTCGGCAAATAAATCGGAGAGAGCGGTGGCAGCACTGATGCCGTAGCGTGCCGCCGTGGTTGCATTAATATCGGGGGCATGGACGGTCACGGCACAGCCGAACGGCTGAAGTAGCTTGAGGAGTTCGCGCGCTACAGGTCCGAAGCCGTGAATGCCTACACGGCGGCCAAATAGTGACCCTGTCTCGCTCTCGTTATTTTTCCAACCGTTTGCTTGGTGCATTACCAGTGTCCAGTGGGTGGTGCGCCGCAAGCAGGCGAGGATGTGCAGGAGCGCCATTTCTGCGACAGTGCGACTAATGGAGTGCCCCCAGTTGGTTACTTGTAGGCCGCTGACAATGTGTTCTCGCGTGAGGAGGTGCTTGATTGAGCCAGCGAGGTAGGACACATAGCGTAAATTCGGGGGGAGCTGCGCGGGCAGTGCGGGCGTGCCCCAGCAGGCGATTAATATCTCAGGATTGCACTGAGCGATAGCGCGCTGAAATTCTGCTGGGTTGAGATTGGTGGGATCGAGGTACTCGAAGTGAGTGGGGAGCGAGCGAACCGCTTTGAAGAATGGTTCGGGTAGAAACTCACGCTGCTCGGATGGGGTTAACGTAAGGAGAATGGAAGCGGGATGAGGCATAGCTGAGCAAGCGTGGTGATGGCGTTCGGGCGGGCCTGATACATCAATCAAGCCAGCCCGTCACTTTAAAGTGGGTGGATGGGAGTGAAAGGTTATCCTTAGTTGCATAGTTAAGCAGTCGTAGAATGGGCAAGCTTGTGTGGAGAGTATGACGCGGCGTTTGCTCGTTGCGTTACGCTCTGCTGGGTGGGTAGAGCGCTCCACAGTGAATTAAGGTGGGCCGCAATCACGGATTTTGCATTCGGCCATGAGCCATGTTCTTCGGGATTGCGCGGCTCGGCGCTCGTGGTAGCGAATAGGTTGCTCGCATGCGTTCTATTTTTCTTCGCCAGCTCTATTTCCTACGGCTTCTCTTCACCGTCGGGCTGGGCCTGCCAGTGTTGAGTGTAGCGGTCGACTTGCAGAATTTGCTCACAGCTTCGCCATTTAGTGGGGGAGCGACTGTGGGTAGCGCGGGCGGAGGAACCTCGGCGCTAGAATTTCGGGGGGTATTTGCAGATCAGGGCGAATATTTTTTTAGCCTCTATGAAGCTTCATCGCATCGGGCGCTATGGGTTGGCCTCAACGAAGCAGGTAATGCTTTTACTGTGCACAGTTACGATGCTGCGACCGAAACGGTGACGGCTGAATATCAGGGGCGCGCAATGACATTGACGTTATTGCGCGCTAAAATTGTCGCGCTTGCTCCATCGCCACAGAATACGGCCTCGACCACCGCTACCGCATTGTCATCGGTCCCTGGACAGTCACCCGAAGCGCAGATTGTTGAAGAAATTCGCCGGCGGCGATCATTGCGGCAGCAGTCGGCTCCTTTGCCCGGGGGAGAAAAATTGAGCCAGCGGGCGCAACCATGATGGCGGGTGCTAGGTTAAGCCGGCGAGTTGGCCGGGGGGCATTTACGTTGGTAGAAATTTTGCTGACCTTAGCCGTTATGGCGTTGCTAGGTAGTTTGCTGTTGCCCAGCGTAAACTCCATTATGGGGAGCATGGCTGAGCGCGAGCCAGCTCAAGTTATTTGGACAACCCTCAGCCAAGTGCGGGAACAAGCTCTCCTCGGTAATCGTACGCTTCGGCTGGCATTCAGTGAGGACAAAACTCAATTAATTTGGACAGATGGTCAGCAGCGTTGGACAAAGGAGTTGCCTCAGAGTTGTCACGCACAGTTATTGCCAGCCTACGCTGGGAATCAGGTGTTGATTGGCGGTCAGGCCATCGAAACCAAGATCATATCGGGGGTTTATTTTTATGCCGACGGGGCTTGCGATGCTTTTCGTGTTCAGCTGCGTCCGGAAGCGGGGCCACCGCAAATTTTGAGCGTCGACCCTTGGACGGCGGCGCCCATCATAAAAACCTCAAATGCTCTTGGTGAAAATTAAGATGCGACGCATTGGGGGATTCACCTTGATTGAAGTGCTCGTCAGTTTGGCGATCTTCGCGCTAGCGGCCTTGTTGCTGGCCGCTGCCTATGTAAATACTCTGGCGGCATATGCTACAGTGGCTCGGCGCAACGAACACGCACAAGATTGGAAGTTGGTTTGCGTCGGCCTGTTGGCTGAACCGGATCGTCAAGTAATCGAGAAAGGGGGGGAGCTCATTATGCCTGATAATCGGCGAGCCCGTTGGTCCGCGCAGATAGCCCCGACCGCGGTGGCAGATTTATTTCAGGTGACTTTGCGTTGTGATGTCACTGGCGCAGCGTTATTGGCTCCGTGGAGCCAAGAGATGAGCTTTATGTTGTTGCGGCCGACCTGGTCGGAGGGTGATGCGCGAGAAAAATTGCGAGCTGCCTCGCGCGAGAAATTAGCAAAAAGGGCGGCGCCATGAGTCGCCGAACGCATCAACTATTTCGGCGCAGATCCGCTTTTACGCTGATTGAAATTTTACTCGCGGTTGCGCTGCTTGGGGGACTGCTGCTGGCGCTGAATCTTTTTATTTTTTCGATGGGGGAGATCTGGGGGCAAGGGCGGGAGCAGCGGCTATTTAACGAACACGTGCGGGCGGTTACGCGTCATGTGGAGAAATTAATCCGTACCGCGGCGCTGGCTTCACCGGTGTTGGCGGGGACTCAGGCTGGCTTTACTGTGGAGGAAATTCGGGGGGTGAGTGGACGGGAGCCACTGCTAACTTTTGAATTGCCGACCGGCGATCGCGTACTGGCTTGGCCAGAATCACCGTTGCCCAATGTGGTTTGCTCGCTGAGTGCTGCCCCAGGAGAAGGGTTGGTCATCGCTTGGCACGCGCGAATCGAATTACGTTTTCTGGAAGATCCGCCGCGCCGCACCGTATTATCGCCCCTCGTCACAGCGCTGACCTATGATTATTATCAGCCAGAGTTTAGGTCCTGGAAAAATGAATTAAAGCCAGAGCGTGATCGGGTCGGTGAGTGGTCGCTGCCCGCTCGGCTCCGTCTCCGATTTGCGTATGGCAAAATGACGACTGAAACCACCGTGCTATTGCCTAGTAGCAGTGGAGCTTTGCCGGCATTTTAACTTAAGTGATGCACCTATTTTTTTCACAAAAAAAAGACAGACTGCCCGCGCGAGCACAGCGGGGTGCGGTGATCTTGCTGGTTTTGGTCACGGTCTTCCTCGCGGCTTTTTTGATGAGTCGTTTTATTCAGCGAGCCGGCCTCGAGCTGCTCGCTGACGCCCGGGCGGCTGATGAGATGCGGTTGCGAGTTGAGGCTTATTCAGTCTTGGAGGTCACATTAGCTGTTCTGGCGGACTTTCGGGCGATTGATACACGGCTTTACAGTCCGGCGCAGGGTTGGGCGCAGCCGTTGCAGTACGCGGGCTATGAGCCAGAGGGAAATAAACGAGTTGAGGTTAGTTTTGAAGATGAGAGTGCTAAGGTATCCTGGCCGAATGCGGACCAAGCAACTTTGCAGCTGTTGCTGGAACAGGCTGGGCTTGAGCGACGCGAAGCAGAGCAAGCCAGTGATGCTTTGTTGGTGTGGAGTCGGGCTAATTACAGTCCACTTTCATCGGGAAATGATGCGCGTAATTATGAGCGTGGGGAACTGCCGCATCAGCCGCCGTTGCGTTCATTGGAGTCGTGGAATGAATTGGCGGCTGTGCAATCTGTGCGAGCGTATTTTTATGATGAATTTGGTCAGCCTAACGCACGTTGGCATTGGCTAGAGGCGAACGCTTCGCTTTTCGCCTTCAATGCGGTTAACATCAATGCAGCGTCGCCAGCTGCACTGAGCGTGGCGGGGTTAAGCCCTAGCCAAACGACCTCGTTGCAAAATTATTTCTCAGCGGGATTGGGGGCTGGCGTGGGACGTTATTTTCATAGTGCGGCGGAGGCTGAATCTATCACGGGAGCGGCCAGTCTGCCGGGCAAGCTAGGGGCCCACGTACAAATTTTGCGCATTCATGTGACGGTGCATGACGGCGCCGCTGTTTACCGGCTGAGCGCCGTGGTTGTGCCTCCTGGAGAGGTCGCTGGACGTTCCGCGGTGTCCCCGAGCAATCCACCGGCATTAGGTAACCCGTCACCAAGCCTATCGGCTAAAAAGTTGGACTACCCGTTCCGGATTCTTGAGATTAAGGAAGACTTGAATTCTTATGGGGCTGGCATGGCCCCACTTTTATAAGCATGGCTGACTCCAATAACGCTCCGGCTGACCTCGCGCAGAAAATACTTCTGTTGCCGGCGGATGCATTTTTTGTCCGGCTCCTCCCCTTAGTAGCGGGGGAGGAAGTGGCCGCACAAGTGGAGATTGCTCTGGAGAATCTTTCGCCATTTCCGCGGACGCAGCTCTATTACGGTTACCTGATGTCGTCGGCTCAGACGAGCGCGCTGATTTTCGCCGCCTATCAAAAGAAATTTTCCCGGGAAGAGGTTGACCGGTGGGTAAAGGCGGAGGCCGTACTGCCAGAATTTCTTGGTTTGCTTGGTGAGCCTCCGGTCAAACCAACGATCAGAGTTTGGCATCAAGCTAGTCGTAGTGTGGCGGCCGCATGGAACGGACAGGATAGTTTGCCGCTAGCGGTGGTGGCATCGTTGTCAGGCGACGATTCGCCGGTCGTGGTGCAAGCAGCACTAGTGGAGAAATTACAGGCACGCACCGATCTTAAGCTCGCAGACTTGCAGGTTTATCAAGGTGTGGGGTTGGTCGAGTATGATCAGCGCAAGAATGGGGTGCGCTTGACGCTTTCTTCGGCACAGCAGGGGAAAATTCTTAGCACTCGTTTAACAAACACGGCGAAGGAGACCGCCGATGTGCGTGACCCCAATTTTCTGCAGGAGCAGCGGCAACTGCGCTCCCGTGATTTGCAACTATGGCGGGGGCTCATTTTTTGCCTCGCGGGTATCGCGGCAGCCTTGGGGTTGGAGATCAGTTTAGTCGCGGGTCGGCAGTGGTTGGGGCGTGCGCAGAATCAAATTCAGCGCCGCGCTGATGCAGTCAGCCAAATTGAAACGGCGCAGGGTCTGAGTGCCCGCATTGAGGAGTTAACACAAAAGCAGCTGAGGCCCTTTGAAATGCTTGCGCTCATCAACGCACTGCGGCCGCCCTCCATTCAATTTCATCGTTCGATCACAATCGGTGTAAACAAATTAGAAATTGAGGCGCAGACCGGTAATGCGGCTGACGTGAGTCAGTATGAGAAGCAACTCCGTGGCTCAGCAGCGCTGACGGCAGTGGTTACACGCGATCTACGATCGCGGGATGCGGTGACGACTTTTATTTTAACGATTACCTTTAAACCGGAGGCGCTGCGTGCGGTCACTCGCTCATGAAGCAATTATTTATGGGCCGGTTGCTCCGGGAAAAAATCTTACTCTTGGGCTTCGCGTTGCTCTTATTGGCCACCTGGGGTGCGAGTGTGGGTGGTCGCGCTAAGCTTTTCTGGAGTGAGGCGCGGGGTCTCCTGGCTGAGCGCGCTCGCCAAGATGTTTGGTTGAGCAATGCCGATAAAATAACGACGAAGGCTAAGGTCGCAACGCAGAGTCTTGACATCCAGTTGACGCTGACCGCTACACAATTGGTCGGAGAGCTAAACCGGATCGCCGCGCAGGCGGGCTTAGTGGCAGACATTAATGCGCAAAGCACGCAGCGGACTGATAAATTTGCTTTTAATATTGTTCAAGTGGGCTTTCGCCGAGCTGACCTCGGTGCTTTGTTGAGGTTCTATGAAGAACTGTCCAAGCGTTCCCCTTATATCGCCTTGGAGCAATTTTCACTCACTACTGACCGGGCGGCGCCCGGACTCTTGAATGCAAGTTTTCGGGCGGTCGCGGTTGAATTAAACCGCTGAGCGATGCTTAAAATTTGAAACTCGCGCTGACTTGAAAAACAGCGGAGACGATGGCGTAAGCGATAAAGGCCACGAAACCAAAGGCGAATAAGAGGACCGCGCTCGAGAAAATCGTCGTGAAGGCCTGGATTTGGTTGGTGATGGTCTGTTGATAATTGCGAGCGAGGTCACGCAAGCTGGGGGCGAGGTTACCCGTGCTTTCGCCGACCGAGAGCTGATCAATCACGAGGTCGGGGAAGCAGCCTGTTTTATGAAGAGAGAGGGAAAGGCTTTCGCCTTCGAGCACACGATCGGTGGCCTCATGGAAGGCGCGTTGCAGGGTAGTGTGCGTGAGGGTGCGCTCGGTCATGCGCAGAGCTTCCGCAGTGGTGACCCCATTCTCGAGGAGTACAGCTAACGTTTGGCTGAAATTCAAGATGGTCGAGTTGATCAGAAAAGGCCCGGCGAACGGGACGCGCAGTAGCCACTGATCAACCGCGGCTCGCCCAATGGGGCGTTGCTGCCATCGCCAGAAAAATATAGCTGCGATTGCGAGGGCCCCAGCCAAGAGCAGGCCGTAGGTGACGATAAAGTGAGAAAGGCCCACGAGTATGCGGGTGGAGAGCGGTAATTGTCCGCCGAGCGACGTCAGCAGCATCTGCAAGCGCGGCAGAAGATAAAAAATAAAAAATAAAATCAGCCCGAGCGCGACTACACAGATGAAAGCGGGGTAGGCGAGAGCGGTGGTTAATTTCTGACGCAGGGCTTTTTGCTCAGTAAAATGTTGGATGAGCCGAAGCAGGACTTCGCGGAGATTGCCGGTCGCTTCGCCGGCCGAGACCAGATTGACTGTTTGCAGATCAAAAACTTCGGGGTGGCTTTCGAGGGCCCGAGAAAGGGGGAGGCCTTCGCTGAGCCCAGCCCATAGTTGGACGCAGAGGGCGCGTAAGGCGGGGTCTTTCAGGCGCAGGCTGAGCAAGCGGACCGCTTCGCCCGCAGGCATACCGCTGCCGTTAAGATCGGAAAGAGCTTGAAGAAAAGGTAAGCGATGCTGGCGTGAAAAAACGAGCGCCGCCTGCCGTTGCGACGGTGCAGTCGGTGCGGAAGGCGGAGCGCTACCGCTGATTTCAGTTAAACTGGTGACGTGCAACTGGCGGGCGGCCAGGATGCGGGCGGCATCTTTGCGGGAAATTGCTTCGAGGTTAGCTCGGAGGATCTGGCCGGATTGGTCGCGGGCGCTGTAAGCAAAGCGAGGCACGGAATTATTCAGTCGCGGTGATGACGCGCAGCACTTCGTCGAGCGTCGTATGGCCGGCGAGAATTTTTTCCCAGCCGGATTGTTGTAATGAGCGCATACCCAGGCTGCGAGCGCACTTGGCGAGGGTGCGGGTCGATTCGCGCCGCACGACCAAATCATGCAGCTCCTCGCCCGGCTTCAGGATTTCAAAAAGACCGATGCGCCCGCGGTACCCAGTTCCGCGACAGCGATCGCAGCCTACGGGGTGGAGAAGCGTTTTCAAATTATCGCCGGCGGAGTTATCAAGGCCGAGGATGGCGAGGGAGTCACGTAACTGGACCGGATTAATGGCAGTCGGTCGCGCGCACTCAGGGCAGAGTCGGCGCACCAGTCGTTGGGCGATGACTAATTGCAAGGCCGAGGCGACGAGAAAAGGTTCAATGCCCATATCGATGAGGCGCGTGATGGCGCCCGGGGCATCGTTGGTATGCAAGGTGGAGAAAACTAAGTGGCCAGTCAGGGACGCCCGAATTGCGATATCAGCGGTCTCACGATCGCGAATTTCACCGACCATAATTACATCAGGATCTTGGCGCAGGACGTGGCGTAACGCGCTGGCAAACGTCAGGCCAATATCGGGGCGCACCTGCATTTGGTTAACGCCCGGAACTTCGTATTCGATCGGGTCTTCAACGGTCACAATGCGCAAGTCCGTGGAATTAATTTCGCGCAGAAAGGCGTTGAGCGAGGTAGATTTACCGGAGCCAGTTGGTCCGGTTACGAGAATGATCCCATGCGGCGATTCGAGCACATTTTTTACTTGGGCTTGTTCGTCTGCGCCCATGCCGAGGCGTTCCATCGTATAGGCTTCGCGGCGCTGATTGAGCAGGCGCAGGCTAACGCTCTCAGCATGGATGGTGGGAATGGTGGAGACGCGAATATCAAGGGTGCTGCCGCCTGTTTTAAAACTAATCCGACCATCTTGCGGAAGGCGTTTTTCCGAGATGTTGAGTCGGGCCATGATTTTCAGGCGTGAGATAATCGCATCTTGGAAGCGCAGTAAATTATCTGGTACTGGCACGAGAACGAGTAAGCCATCCACGCGGTAGCGAATACGGAGTTGGCCTTCTTGCGGCTCGAAATGGATATCAGTGGCCCCATCCTCGATGGCTTGTGCAATGACATCGCTGACAAAGCGCACAACGGCGGCATCGGCATCGGCTTCTTGTCCGGGGATCGATTCTACGGTTAGGCCGGCGAGGGTATCATCAGATTCCTCCAAGCTGCCTGAGCCTACCCCGTAATTTTCGATGATAAGCTGACGCACGCGGTCAACGGGCGCGAGGTGCCAGCAGAGGCGGCGTGGTGTCAGGGTGCTGACCCAATCTTGCATTTCAAGATCAGGTGGCCAAACCGTGGCGAGGTGGAGTTGGCTGGCATCGGCCACATCGGGGCCAAGCATGGGAACAATTTGGTAATCGTTAATTAACCGCGACGGTAGCAGTGAGATCGCGGCGGTATCGGCCTTAGGCTCCGGGGTGAGCGGCAAGCGCGCCAGTTGGGCTACCTCGAGACTGGCCGCGTTGACGTCGATATTTTTCAAGCGCGCATAAATGGCGAGTCGCTCGGCGCGGGGGGCTTCAAGGACCTGTTGGGCTAATTCTGGCTGATTCCAGTCGCTTAACCCGAGAGATGTTGCTGCTGACAACGAGGCCATGATCAAGGTTTGATCGGACGGGGTGCGATCATGCTTTTTACCTGCGCGCGCTGTTCGAGGGGGAATTGTTCAACTCGTTCTAGCGCGGGAGCATTGTCGGCCGCCGTATTCGTCAGAACGACTGGCCGCAGGAAAAACACGAGATCAGTGCGAGTTTTTTCACTTGAGCGACTCCCGAGTAGGTCCCCGATGATTGGGATGGGGCCGAGTCGACTGGTGCTGCGCGATTCGCTCGTGCGCTGCATGCCGCCTAAGACGATGATTTCACCGCTTTGCGCCGTAACGAAAGACTCAGTGGAGCGTTTGCCGATGCGGGGCTGGGGGTTTCCGTCGATGGTGATGTCGCCGAGAATATCGTTCACCTCTTGTTTGATCTCCAACTGCACTGAGCCGTCATTTCCGATCAGGGGTTTGACGGAAAGTTGAATACCAATGTCCTTGGAATTAACGGTGGAGCGATAACCGCTACCAGTGCCAGTGCCGACTGAGCTATTGTCGTTGAGATAGCTGCTAATCATGGGCCTCGATTCGCCGACAAAAATTTTCCCTTCTTTGCCGTGGGTCGTCAGGATGGTCGGAACCGAGAGGATATTGGCGTTAGATTTGCGAGGGGTGGTGCTGAGAGCGATGAGCGCGGCGAGATCGGTTGAGCCCACGATCGGGCTATCCGTTAGACCGACTCCGGCCGCGGCGCCGGTGAAACCAGTTAATTTCCCGCTTTCAACTTTCAGTCCGAGCGCGCTGATGCCGGTGGTGCCATTATCGCCTAGGGTGACTTCAGCGATCACGACCTCGATGCGAACTTGGGCGAGGATGATATCAATTTTGGCGACTAATTCTTTGATGAGGCGGATATCGCCTTCGGTACCGGAGACGATGATGGCATTGCTTCGTTCTTCGGGCAGCACGGTGAGCAAGGCGCTAAATTGATTGGTGGGTTCGAGCTTAAGCGTGGCGCTGGTGGCCAGATTGGCGACTGCGGGTGTCGCTGGAGTGGTAGCCGCCGCCGGGGTCGGTGCGCCGGACGCGGCGCTTTCTGAGCCATTTTTGCGGGCGGCGCCGTTTTGAGTAGTGACTAATTGGGTTAAGCTCGAGGCGACATCCTTGGCCATTGCATACTTAAGATAGATGACATCGTTGCGGGTGTTGGCGTCAGATTTGGTATCGAGTTTGGCGATTAGGTCATCGAAAAATCCATACTGGCGCGCATCCGTAATGAGGATGACTTGGTTGGTGCGATCATCGGGGTTATACGTGGTCGAGGTGCCCAGCTGTGTCTGCAGGGGACCAGAAAGAATCGTGCGCAGCTTAGTTACGACCTCGCTGGCTTTGGCAAAATGGAGCGGATAAAATTTTGCCCGCAAGTTACTGAGGTGGGGTTGATCAAACTTTGCTAAGAGATTTTCAATGCGTTGAAGGTTAGTGAGCGAATCAGTGACTAGCGCGGCGTTGGCGCTTTCAAAAACCACCGGTACGCTGCTCGCAGCGGGATTAAGCATGCTGGCGATTTGCGGCATAAATTCAGTTACCTTGAGAAACTGTAATTGAAACACCTTGCTGGCGATGCGTCCGCTGGGTGGGAGGCTCAGAGTCGAGCCATCGATTAGTTCAGGGGCTTCCGCTTTGGCGGAGGCGAGCGCGGTGACTTTAAGGAATTTGTCGTCGAGAGGACTGATGCCGATCCCGTTAAGAGCGAGTAATGTTTCGAGGGCCCGAATAGCTTCATCGCGCGTGACATTCCCCTTGAGGGTGAGAGTGATTGTGGCGACTGGTAGGGCTTGGGGCCGAAGGATCGTTTTGCCGGACCAACGTTCAAGCAGGGCGAGCACTTGATCGACGCTTTCATCACGCAGTACGATCGGACCGACAACGGCAGCGGCGCTATTAGAAGGAAGAGGTGCCGCGGGGGTCGGCTGACTGAGTCCGAGGGCCGGCCAGACTATCAGGCTAAAAAGACCCCAGCTTAATTTTTTTAGACGCGATGGGAGTGAATTCATGATTGGGGGTGCGCTGAAAATAAACAGGAAGTCTTTAACAAGTGAAGCCCTTGTATTCCTTAATACTGGTCAGATCGTCTTTGCAAGCTGGTCATACTATCGTGCGGTGCCGAGTGGATTGTAGGGGCGCGAAGCGAGACAATTTTCGCGTCCCAAACAATTTCAGTATTGGCAATGATTGTTGGCTACTTAGGTTTTGCCAACCCATGTGCTCTTCTTGCCCTCCTTCTTCCTCTGCCTCACAACCGCAGGTAATCAAATCACCCCGCACGCTCGCTGCCGCTGCTGGTCTGCGCGCCCCGTCAGTCAAATCTGCTCCGGTCGCGGCCGCACGGTCCGCCTCGACACCACGCATCCTCACCACCACGGTCGGTTCTTATCCCGTGCCAGATTGGCTAGCAGCTCTGCCTAGTGAGCAAGCCGTCATTGATGCCACGCGGGTTGTTTTTGATCTCCAGCGCCAAGCAGGCATTGATTTGCCGACTGACGGTGAGCTCTACCGGTTTGATGTGAATCACCCTGATACTAATGGAATGATCGAGTATTTTATTCGTCCTATGGCCGGCATTTCGTCGGTGGTGGGCCGCTCCATCACCGAAGAATTCGCCAGTCATTCGCCGATGGGTTTTCGGCGTAAACCAGCGGGGGTGGTTACGGGTAAATTGGGCGAAGGATCGTTGAATCTGCTCGCCGATTGCCAGCGCGCTGCCGCGGTGGCAGGTGGAGCATTTAAATTCACGGTAACGAGTCCCTACATGCTCGCGCGTACTTTGCTCGATCACCACTACGGCAGTTTTAATAAATTGACGATGGCTTTAGGCGAAGTTTTGGCGGCGCAAATGCCCGGTTTGCCGGCGACCTGCTTGCAAGTGGATGAGGCCAATATTCCAGGCAATCCGGCGGACGCGCCATTGGCTGCTGCTTCGATGAATCTAGTGCTTGATGCTATTGATTCCGGTACCGAGCGGGCTGTGCATTTTTGTTTTGGCAACTACGGTGGCCAAACAATTCAGAAGGGTAACTGGGAGAAATTGCTGACCTTCCTTAACGCACTGCACACGGATCATCTCGTGCTGGAGCTGGCGCATCGGCCCGCCGCTGATCTCGATGCGTTGAAGCGGATCGACAAGAAAATTGCTCTCGGGGTTGGGGTAATTGACATTAAAGTTAACCACATTGAGACGGCTGATGAAGTCGCGGCTCGGATTGAAGCGGTGGAGAAGAAAGTGGGCCCTGGTCGCGTTCGTTGGGTGCACCCTGATTGTGGTTTCTGGATGCTAAAACGTTCGATCGCAGATCGCAAAATGGAAGCCTTGGTTCGTGGGCGCGACAAATACCTTGGGCGTTAAGTTCACGCTAGCTGGGTGGGTTCACGCAGAGAGAGGCATTAGGTCATACAACATTTATCAACCAACTTTTTATTCATGATTACTTCGCACCAACTTACTTCTGCCCAAAAGGCATTCTATCACGAAAACGGCTATTTGCTTGGCCTGCCGTCGATCTATACCCGAGAGGAGATGGCTAAATTCAATGCGGAACTCCCTCGCTTACTCGCATTGCTCGAGCCGGGTGAAACGAGTAAGGACATTCGCGAGTGGCATGAGACCAGTACTTATCTCTACGAAATTGCGATGAATCCAAAAATTCTCGAGCTCGTCTCGGGGATTCTCGGCGAGAATTTTTATTGCTGGGCGAGCAATTTTTTCATCAAAGATCCACACACGCTCTCGACGGTCGGCTGGCACCAAGATTCTTATTATTGGCCCATGGCGCCCCACAATTCTGTCACCGTCTGGCTGGCGTTCGATGATGTTGATGAGATTAATGGCGGCATGAAACTATTGCCAGGCTCCCACCGTGGTGGGGTCATTAAGCATCGCCGCTCTACGGAAACGAGCTCCGTGCTCACGCTGGAATTGGAAGACGGCACGGACTTTAAGGCTGAGAGCGCCGTTCAATTTCGCCTGAAGGCAGGGGAATGTTCCTTGCATGATGATCGCGCTATCCACGGCTCACCGGCTAACCCCTCTGATCGTCGGCGCGCTGGGCTCACGATTCGTTATTCCGGCACAAATGTTAAGAATGACCTAGCGGTGAATCCGAATTTCAAAATTTATCTTTGTCGCGGCGTGGATGAATTTAAGCACAACCCATACGGCACTCCGCCGACTCAGCGCTATGGTCGCCCCAGCTTTAAGCCGGTGAGCAACGAGGAAGCGGGTAAGGCGTGACGCGATGCTGCTGGCGGAGGCAAATAGTTGCCTCCGTTTTAGGCCAACTTAAAACCATTGGCATTTCGCGCTGGCCCTGAGCGCATCATCGAGTGGAGCGATCGAAGGATGCCAGAGTCGCTCCCACTCCAGACTAACGCAGCCGGTGAATTCAGTCTGCAAGAGGGGGCGGAGTGTTGCCATGGGGAATTCCCCTTCGCCAGGTAGCACATAGCTGAATGGATGTTTCGCGCTGGGGCGGCTGACGCTATCCTTCACGTGGACATGCACGACCTGTGAACCGATGGCGCGCCAGGTAGTGGCAGGATTTTCGCCGCCATTTCTCCACGTGTGTTGGGTGTCCCAAAGAATCGCCGTGCCTGGGGCCAAGGTTAGGAATTGTTGAATCGCTGCTGTCGTGCAGAGCGCGTCATGAGTTTCCACCATGATTTCAGCCTGCCAGCCATTTTGCTTTTTAAGTGCCCGCCACCATGCTACGGTATCAGCCATCACTTGGTGCGTGGCGGGATCGGCAGCATGTCCGCCGTCGAAGACGCGCAACCAAGGAACCCCAATCGCTTCGGCCCAAGGTAAGAAGCGCAAAAAATCTTCACGATCAGCTGCTGAATTATCGGCCAGTTTTAGCGAAGTATCTAATGATATAATTGGTATGGGGGCCGTTTTCATCCAAGCAGCCAGAGCGGTGGGCGTGCCGTAAGCGGCAGTGAAGACAGTCGGTAGGTCGATACTATGAGCGAGCGCGCGGAGTTCGACGGCGTCGAGGTGGTGGCGCTGGGCGAGGGCGATAGTTTCAGCTAAAGAAAGATCCGGACAACCCAGCGTGGAGATGGAGCGGCGGTAAGACATCAGTAAAAGTAAAATGGCGGATCGTGGCGTTGGATCAAGTCCCCTTCGTGGGCAGTTGCTTTTGAGTCGGGTTCGGCCGCTGGTGTGGGTTGACCTGTGCAGAGGTCTGGCTACGCTCGGATTCTTAACCCACCACTCCCAACTCACTGAAAAATGTTATGGCTGTGAAAATTATTGGCATCGATATCGGCGGCACGAAATGTGCGGTTAGTTTTTTAAGTGATGGTGTGGTGAAGGAAGTGGGGCGTTTTCCGACCCAGAATTTTGCCACAACCTTTCAGTGGTTCCGTCAGCAGGTAGAACAGCTGGCTCCAGACCCGGACGTTGTTTTTGGGATATCTTGCGGTGGCCCATTAGATGCTAAGCGAGGAATTATTTTATGCCCACCCAATCTGCCTGGCTGGGTGGACTTGGATATATGTCGAGCCTTTACCGACCTTTTCGGCGGTCGCGCTTTCCTGATGAACGATGCGAATGCTTCGGCGCTAGCAGAGTGGCATTTTGGGGCCGGTCGCGGCTGTGCCAGCATGGTCTTTCTGACGGCCGGCACGGGAATGGGGGCGGGGCTGATTCTCGATGGTCGACTCTACGAAGGCGCCACAGGGGATGCCGGCGAAGTGGGCCATCTGCGTTTGCGATCTGACGGGCCGCTGGGCTTTGGCAAACGGGGATCATTTGAAGGCTTTTGCAGTGGGGGGGGGATCGCGCGGCTCGCGGTAACCATGGGGTGGCCGCAAGCAGAAGTTACCTTAAAAGACATCGCCGTAGCGGCTGCCGCGGGTGACGTGCTCGCTCTTAAGGTTATGGATGTAGCAGGTGAACGCCTCGGGGAGGCCTTAGCGTTGCTCATCGATACCCTGAACCCTGAACGTATGGTGCTCGGGGGCTATTTTCCTCGCTGTGCAGAGCTATTGCGACCTGCGATGAATCGCGCGCTAACAGCTGAGGCGCTGGCAGGCCCCCGCGCGGCTTGTCAGATAGTACCGGCCATCTTGGGTGAGACCATTGGCAGCAATGCCGCGGTTGCCGTTGCGCTGCACGCCCTCAATATTTTGCCCAGCAAAGTGAATAATTAAGTAATATCTTTTATGCCCCACCGTCATCTCACTGAACTTCTTCGTCGCTTGCCCGAACTCGGCGCGGCCGAGCAATCTATTGTGCAGGCCTATGAGATCCTGCGTGATTCCTTTCAAGCTGGTGGCAAGGTCTTGTTGTGCGGCAATGGCGGGAGTGCGGCTGACGCTGACCATTGGGCGGGAGAGCTGCTCAAAGGATTTTGCAAAGATCGCCCGTTATCAGCTCAAGAGAAGGGGTCGCTGCGACCGGAGATCGCCCAGAAGCTGCAAGGTGCGCTCCCCGCGATACCGCTGACATCTTTTCCTGCCGCGAGCACGGCCTTCGGTAATGACGTTGATCCGGCTTTGGCCTATGCTCAATTAACCTCCGCCTTAGGGAGGCGCGGCGATGTCTTAGTCGGGCTCAGCACTTCGGGCAACGCCAAGAATGTTTGTGCTGCAGCGGAGGTCGCTCAGGCCAAGGGCTTACCGGTGATTGGTCTTACGGGGGCGAGTGGGGGCAAGCTCAAGGCGTGGTGCACGGTGTGCATTTGCGCCCCATCGACGGAAACCTACCGCGTCCAGGAATATCACCTGCCGATTTATCACTGTTTATCGCTGATGCTGGAAGAGAATTTCTTTGGGCAGAAATAATCAGTTGGGAGCCGCCGGTCTTAGGGCTTTTTTAGTGGGCAAATTGAGTTAATGCTTGGCATTCGATTGATTTGTTTCGTTTTAAAAACCGCTGTTCCTTCGTGATTTTTTTGTTATACGTGGCTTGTGAAAGCTTCCGATTTTTTTGCCCTCCCTGCATCGTTGGCCCGCTTTGCGCCTTATTTTTTGCCTGAAGCGACGCCCTGGCATTGGCTCACAGAGATTAATGCCGCGCTCGAATCGGTGGCAGTCAGCGCCCCTGGGCCGAAAATCCCCCCTGGAGTGCACATTGAAGGAAAGGTTTGGCTGCATCCCTCAGTCAAGTTGCCGGCCTATGCTACGATTATCGGTCCGGTTTACATTGGAGCTAACACTCAGATCCGCCCGGGTGCCTTTATTCGCGGTCAAGTGATCGTCGGGGAAGGCTGCGTGCTGGGTAACGCGAGCGAATTTAAGAACTGTCTTTTACTCGATAGAGTGCAGGCGCCCCATTTTAATTATATTGGTGATTCCTTGCTTGGTACGGGTGCGCATTTAGGTGCTGGGGTAATTTGCTCTAATCTACGGCTCGATCAGGCGGAGGTTAGTCTCCGTTTGCCGAGCGGCCTCGTAAAAACTGGTCTAAAGAAATTTGGCGCTGTCCTAGGGGATGGGGCGGAGGTTGGCTGCAATGCGGTCTTAAATCCGGGTACATTATTGGGCCCAAGAGCTTTGGTGATGCCGGGCACCGTCTTTGGTGGTTACTTACCCGCGGCAACGATTGCGCGCTCGCGCCAAGCGATCACTACGTTTGCCCGTCGCGATTAAAAACACTCTCGTCATCTCCGGCCTTCTCGTTCTCTCCTTGCGCTTCATTTTTCTCGATTTGCGCTCAACTTAGTAACGATTTTTCATTTTTTAAAATATGCCCCGCGTCCTCACTGGCATCACGCCTTCTGGTACTTTGCACATCGGTAATTATTTTGGCGCGATGCGGCCGGCGATTGAACTGCAAGCGGCTGGCGATGCATTTTACTTTATCGCCGACTATCATTCGATGACGTCATTGACTGATGCGACCGAGCGCCTCGCGTATACCCAAGGCATTGCGCTCGACTGGCTCGCTTGCGGTCTCGATCCAACCAAGGCGGTTTTTTGGCGGCAGAGCGATGTGCCGGAAGTTTGCGAACTTACTTGGCTGCTCGGTAGTCTGACGCCCATGGGATTGCTCGAGCGCGCCCACAGCTATAAGGATAAGACGGCCAAGGGGATTTCGCCCAATTTTGGGCTTTTTGCCTATCCCGTACTGATGGCGGCCGATATTTTACTGTACGATACTCACATCGTGCCGGTCGGTAAGGATCAGAAGCAGCATCTCGAGATGACGCGCGATATCGCGATTAAGTTTAATCAAACTTATGGCGAGACGCTGATTGTGCCGGAAGAGCGCATTGCGGAATCGGTCGCGCTTATTCCCGGACTCGATGGCCAGAAAATGTCTAAAAGCTACGGCAATACGATTGAGATTTTTGGTGAGGAGAAAGTGCTCCGGAAGAAAATCATGGGGATTGTCATGGATTCGCGGAGTCCGGCTGAACCCAAGCCTGATGCTGACCAAAATCTCGCAATTCAGTTACTCAAGCTGTTCGCCCCCGCTGCGGTCGCGACGGATTATGAGAATCGGCTGCGAGCTGGTGGGCTTGGCTATGGCGATTTAAAGAAAGTACTCTTCGAGCATTACTGGAATTTCTTTGCCCCCTATCGGGCTAAACGAGCCGAGTTGGCAGCTCAGCCCGAGTATGTCGCTCAAGTATTGCAAGACGGGGCGAATCGGGCGCGGGCGGTGGCGAGCCAGGTGATGGTCCGCGCGCGTCGAGCTTGCGGATTGCGATAGTGTTTGCCTCAGCGCTTTGGACGCTGCGGTGCTGGCCGCTCAAGCCTCAGATTACGGGATAGCTGGGGCGCGGCAGCGCCGCGATCCGGTCCATGATGCGTTGGGCCGCAGTTTCGTAACGTGCTTTACCAAGCGCGGGATCATCGTAATCAGCGGCCGTGATCGGCGGACCAAAAACAATGGTTATAGGGGAGCCGAAGTTGGGAACACGCTGGCCTTTGCCAAAAGCTTGAAAGGAGTCGAAGACTCGGCAGGGAACGACGGGGACGCCGGTCTTGCAGGCCATAAAGCCGACGCCAGCTTTAGGTTTTTGCAAATTGCCATCTGGTGATCGAGTGCCTTCCGGGAAAAGCACCACCGCACGATCTTCTTCTAGGGCTTGAAACACTCGTTTGATTGCGCCGATGTCGCCACTGTCTCGCTCAACTGGAATGGTTCCGACGTTAGCAAGCCACCAGCCCACGAGCCGATTGTCCCACAGACTCTTGCGCGCGAAAAATCGCATTTGTTTAGCAATTTGGCTGGCCACAATTGGCGGGTCGAGATGACTGGCATGATTGGCCGCGATCAGAAAAGGACCTTGGCGGGGGAAATTTTCTTGGCCGACAACTTCGCCGCGAAACCACATCGCATGAATGACGCCGGCCAGATAATGAAAGAAGCCGTAAAACGGCTTCATGTTCAGATGATCAGGGATGTTCGGCATGGCGAGTTGGCGAGCGGGGCTCTTAGCTCAGTTTTGTATCCATCAAAGCTGCCATTTTTTCCACCACTTGTTCAAGGGTCAGAAAGGTTGAGTCAATATCGATAGCCCCAGTCGGGCTGACGAGGGGTGATGCTTTCCGGGAAGAGTCGAGGCGGTCACGTTCGGCAATGGAGTCTAATTGGCCTTCGCGCGCGCGGCGCTTGGCTCGTTCAATGGGATCAGCGTGAAGAAAAAAGCGATAGTCAGCTGCTGGGAAAATGACTGAACCAATATCCCGGCCCTCCATGACTAGACCGCGAAAGCCATGCTGTTGCGCCACCGCCACCTGACCACGTTGGTAGCTAAGCAATTTCTGGCGAACCGCAGGAATAGCGGCGTAGTGGGAGACATGATCGTTAACAGTCTGCCCGCGAATTTCGTGATCAGCGGGTTGACCATCGATCATGAGTTGGGCTGAGCGGCCTTGGAGTTGCGTGGTGAAATTTAATTCAGCGAGAGCCGAGGTGAGGGCGGCGAGGTTAGTGGGGGGCACACCACGTCGTAGCAACTCATGAGTAATATGCCGGTAGAACGATCCAGTGTCCACGTGCAGCAGATTAAAACGTTCGGCGAGAATTTTCGAGGTGGATGATTTCCCCGAGGCCGCGCCGCCATCGATTGCGATGATTATGAGTGACGAGTTACGGGTCATAGCGAGACGCGCGAGCAGATAAAGCAGGAGAGGGGAGTCATTACAAAAGCACAGAATTACCGCGTAGGTCAGCCAACAAGTCAAAGAAGCTCGGGAAGGTTTTCGCGCAACACGCAGGATCTTTTATGCTGAGCCAAGTTTGTCCATTTTTCAGAAGATCATAGCTGCCGAGAATACCGAAACTCATGGCGAAGCGATGGTCGTGATAGGTTTCAATTTGCATGTGCGGCGTGAGCGGCCGAGGATGGATTTCTAAACTGTCCTCGGTTTCAATAACCTGCTGGCCGAGTTTTCTTAGTTCGCGGGCCATCCCGGCGACGCGATCGGTTTCTTGTTTGCGCGTATGCGCTATGCCGGTGATGCGCGTGGGCCCATTAAGGAGTGGGGCGAGTGCGGCGAGCGTCAGAAAAGTATCGGAGAAGTGATTAAAATCGGCGCTGAAGCCGCTCCGTTTGGGGCCACTGACGGCCTGGTCACCTGATGCCATGATCAATTGATGTGCTGCCAGTAGGCGGTAAAATTCTGCGTCACCCTGTAAAGCGGAAGGGCTGAGGTTAAGGCCCCTGACAGTGAGTTGACCCTGGGTGACTATGGCTAGGGCCGCGAAATAGCTGGCCGCGGTGGCATCGCCTTCGATGTCGTAATCAACTATGGGGGTGGAAAATTGCTGAAGCATTTGCTCGGTCATTGCAACGAAGGGACGCGAGACAGTCTCGCCTTTAAGCTGGACCGTGAGCGGCGTGCGGGCGTCCGGTGCAACCATCAGCAAGGCCGAAAGTAATTGGCTGCTTTCAGTCGCGTCGAGTAGCACGTTCCCTCCGCGTAGGCCGGCTGTTTTTAAGCTGAATGGAAAAGCGCGGGCCGAGGCGATAGCTCCCTGCTGTTCGAGCGCTTCGAGCAATGTGCCGATCGGTCGCCGGCGCATCGCTTCATCTCCGTCGAAATGATAAATGCCCTCAGGGTGTAAACTAACCAAGGCGGTGAGGAAACGCGCCGCGGTGCCAGCATTGCCGACTTCGATCCGAGCTTCGCGTTGAGGAATTTTACCGCCACTGCCAGTGATCGTGATGGTGCAGGCCGATTCATTAGCCGTAATTTCAAAGCCAAGCGTGCGCAACGCCGCAACCATGAGACGCGTATCGCGACTGAAAAGCGCGTTGCGGAGAGTAACGGTGGTGGAACCGAGCGCAGCGAGGATTAAGGCGCGATTAGTGATGCTTTTCGAACCGGGCAAAGTGACGCCCCCCCGGGCCGGACCGGTAAAAGGAATGATGGGAAGTAGGGCAGGAAGAGAAGGCATGGAAGCGGTGGTCGCAGACCGCCGGACGACACTCAGCGAGTGCTATTTTTGGCTAGGGCGTCGGGCGAAACTGGTCGCGATAATTTTTTCCACTCTCGAGGATCGCTTGGACTTCTGTCCAATTGCGATTGGAGAGTGCACGTTCGAGGCTGGTTAGCTCGGTTTGATAATGACGCAGTGCGCCGAGGACTTCATCGCGGTTTTGTTCAAGAATCGTTCGCCAAAGTTTTGGATCACTGCTCGCGATCCGGGTCGTATCGCGGAGTCCTCCGCCTGAGTAATTGTGCCACTCAGGATGATGACGATGCAGGGCCGCACAAAGCGTGGAGGCGAGCATTTGCGGAAGATGGCTGATATGCGCGACGATCTCGTCGTGTGCATCGGGTGCTACCGTGACGACCTGACCCGCCAGCGCAGTCCAGAAAGCGGCGACGTGGGCGGTGGCGGCAGGCGCGGTATCGGGGCGCGGTGTTACAAATATAGTGCGTCCGGCAAAAAGATCAGGTCGCGCATGCGCCCAGCCGGTTTTTTCTGATCCGGCCATGGGGTGAGAGCCGACAAAATGGGCGCGGGGAAAAATCGCCGAGTGGCCTTGTTGGCAAATTTCAGTTTTAACACTGCCTACGTCCGTGACGAAAGAACCAGCTGCTAGGTGCGGAGCAATTGCGGTTAGCAGTGGGATGATTTGATCTACCGGACTGCAGATGATGGTTAACTGAGCACCCTTGACCGCATCGGCGGGAGTATCAGCAACAAGGTCGCACCACGATTGGGCTTTAACCTCCTGGCGGGTTTCGGGCCGACGGGCCCAAAGGGTAATGCGTTGGGCGGCGCCAAAGTGACGAGCGGCCTGTGCGACGGAGGCGCCGAGAAGTCCTGGTGCGAGAATGGCGATATGATTGGTCACGTGATCGGAGTAACGAAAAACTTCTCCAACGAAATTGTCGAGCTTAGGGCTGGGTGAAGGTGAGGGAGACCCTGGCCGGCTCAAATTCCGCCGAGTTTTTTGATCCGGGCAAATTCCGCTGGTTGGAGGGGCATGACTGAAAGCCGGCTTTGGCGCACGAGGGCGATCTGTTGTAGCTTTTCATCAGCTTTGATTTGGGCCAAAGTGACAGGTTGGGCTAAGGGCGCTACGGCGGTAAGCTCGACGGCAGCCCAATCTTCATTGGGCGCGGTTGGGTCAGGAAAAAACGTTTTGGTCACTCGGGCTAGTCCCACGATGCTCTTGCTTTCAATGCTATGGTAAAAAAAGACCTCATCCCCTTTTTGCATGGTTTTTAGGTGCAGCCGGGCGGCGTAATTGCGCACGCCGGTCCAAGCGGTGCGCTGATCGCGTACCAGATCGGTCCACGCGTAGGCGGAAGGTTCTGATTTAATTAGCCAGTATTGCGTTGTCATCGGATAAGGTGATTGGTCGGATGCTTTCAATGAGTGAGCAGCCTAACCCAGAGCTAGAGAAGAAAGCCCAGCGGGCACAAATGATTCTTTACGGCGTCATGATTATTTTTCTGATTTTGCCGTTTGGACTGCTGTGGTTGAAGAATCGGGGTTTCTTTAATTAAGAAAGTCATTTTGCCCATGAACAAAACCCTGCTCACTATTCGGATTTTATTTATCGCATTTTGTGCGATCGCGAGCTGGTTGATCTGTTACACCGTTGAAGAATGGGACCACCGGCGTGGGCTGGCTATTAGCATTGGCCTGATGATCGGGGTTTTAGTGGTCTTGGTAGATCTCATGTTAAAGGGTTTCTCCCTGCGTGGGTTAACGGCGGTCACTTTTGGTTTAGGCATCGGCGCGCTCGTGGCTTGGTTAGTTGCAAATTCACCGCTCCTTAACCGCGGCGATCCGCAGATTCTTTATTTGGTGCAAATGGCTTTGTTTATCATTTGCACCTACCTCGGGACGGTCATCGCGTTGCGCGGTAAAGATGATTTTAATTTAATTATTCCTTATGTGCGTTTTGTGCCACACGAGGTGGATACCCCGCTAGTCATCGTAGATGCCGGAGCGTTGGCTGACGGACGGATCGCGAAAATTGCTCAGACCCAATTTTTTGGTGCGGCGCTGATTATTCCCTCCTTTGTGCTGAACGAATTACAGCGCATCGCTGAGTCTGATGATGCGGTCAAGCAGGCGCGCGGGCGGCGCGGTTTGCAGGTCTTGAATGATCTGCGCGCTATCAAGCATATTGATATTCGTATTCAACAGAGTGAGGTCGCTCGCCCGCAGGATATCGAAGCCAAGTTGATTTTTCTTGCACAATCCATGCGTGCGAAATTGCTCACAACCGATATCAATCTTGCGAAGGTCGCTCAATTTCAAGGGGTCGCTTGGCTTAATCTGCATGCGCTCGAGAGCGCTTTGCGGCCAGAATTAGTTATCGGGGAGAGCATCGCCATCGATTTGATTAAAATCGGCAAAGAGGAAGGTCAGGCGATTGGTTATATGCCAGATGGCTCGCTCGTAGTGGTTAATCACGCTCGCGCTTATGTCGGCAAACGCGTCTCGGCAGAAATTATCGGAGTTTTGCCCAACGGCAGCGGAAAATTAATTTTCGCTAACTTGCTCGGTGAGTCGCCCTTGGTCTAGTCGGCCCGCATTAAGCCGGAGCGCCGTTGAGCCAACTTTGCAGGTCAGCCTCAGCGGTAATCTCGGTAAACATTTGGTAATCGGCCGCGAGGAGTCCCGCATAGCTCGGCTCGGCAAAGCGCCGGCAGTGCAATAGGACCTTGGCGTGTTGGCCCGGCGCCCGCACCAGTCGGCCGAGCGCTTGATTCACTTTCTGGAGGCCAGGAATTTGATAGACGCGGCGAAAAGCCGCTTCGCGCCCAAGTCCCGCTAGAGCTGTGAGTCGCGCTTTTTGCACTGCATTAACTTCCGGCAGGGCGGGACCGACGATCATGGCATGAGTAACTCTTCCTCCCAAAAGATCGATGCCTTCAGCAAAGCTGCTGCCGAGAACGAGGAAAAGCGCATCCGCCAGTTTAAGGCTTTCTTCAACCCAAGCTGACTGCGCCGCGAGGTCGGGCAGCTTGGGCTGCAGCGCTACGCGTAAAACTGACCCACTTTGCTCAAGCGCGCGGAGCACAGCCTCTGCATAGGCATAAGAGGGAAAAAAGATGGCGACGGCTATGAGTGCCAGCGGTCGGGGGCTGAAGGCCGAGAGCTGGGAGGAGGCCGCGGCGTGCAGAGTCTCGATTGTGGCGGCGGTGGTGCCATAGTGGCTGGCTCGTTGTTTATAGGTCGTCTCGACACGCAAATCCACGGCGATGTTATAGGCGCCCGCGCGCCAGGGCGTGGGCGCATGGAGCGTAGCATAGGCAGGCGGAGATGGTTCTGCTGGATGGCCGCTCATCAAAGAATGCCCGCCTTCTCCTTCGATTCCGCAGGCTGCGGCAACATTATCATAGGGCTGCAGGGTAGCTGACATCAGGATGGCCCCGCCAAATTGTCTGAGCGTATCACCGATGGCCGGAGCTGCATCGACACAGGTGAACTCGAGTTCGCCCTCCCGGGGAACCCAGAGCAATTTCGTCAAGGTGCGATCATTAAGGAAGTCACCTAAGGCAGCGAATTGCCAAAGTGCTTCTGCGTGCTGCGGCCCAAGCGCAGGATAATCTAAGGGAAGCGTGCTCACTAAATTAGCTACGCGGGCGATGAGTTCGTGGATTTCATCCTCCAGCGCAGGATCCAGTGATTCTGCCGGTTTGAGGGAGGCGAGTAACATGATCCAATCTTCAATTGCTTGCCCCAATGGTGCGGGGGCCTGCAAGTGGTCCAACTCGACTAAGAGAAGGCGTGCCGTTCGCTCGTTCGCGCGGTGCGAGTAGGCTCCCGCCACTCGTGAGGGCAGGTTATGAGCCTCATCAATAATGAGGAGCGTCTCGGCTGGGTTGAAGCCAGGCTGATCAAAAAAGACTCCGCGATTTCCAGGGGCGAAGACATAATTGAAATCGCCAATCCAGACATCTTGAAAGGCCAGAGCGGTACGGGTTATTTCGTAGGGACAAATTCGCGCCTCGCGGCCTGCGGTGCGAACATGATCGAGATCCCGAGGCAGTTGGTCATCGAGATAAAATTTGGCTAAGCCGCTTTGTGCCCAACGTTCGGGGGCCCCGGCGAGATAATCGCAGCCATCGCGCACGCAGTGAAAAATATGATTAACGCAGTGCTCCGATTTATTCCGTACCTGCCAGTAAGCTAGTGGTGTCTGGGAACCTCGTTGGTTGGCTCCCCTCGGGGTGGTCATTTGCTCCAGGGTGTGCACCACCTGTAATTGGCCAGTGGCTTTCCCCGTGAGCCAAATGAGACGAGCGAACCGGCCGGCGCGCAATTGGGTAAGCGCGAATTCAAGAACACACCCAGTCTTGCCGTAGCCGGTGGGGGCTTCAAAAAAAAGAATTTTCTTTGATGGGCTGGCGGTCGTGGCGGCGATTGTGTGATCGGCAAACGCTGCGGTTAAGTTTTTTTGAATATCTTCCTGCCCAGATCGAAGGGTGGTAAAGGCCGGCTGGAATTCCAGGCTGCGACGCCGCTCAGTGGCGCGGGCGCGGAGATTTAGGAATTCAACGAGCGCATCGAGCTGATGATAAATCAGCGCTTCATCAAACGGGGTCAGCGCAATTGTTTGGGTGAGGCCGGAACTAGTCTCGACAAAGATAAGCTCCGCCCGAAGTGGGTACAGTGGATTGGGGCGATCCGTTGAGTCTCCGAGCGCGGACTCAGCAGGAATCAGTGGCCGCGCGGCCGTGCGGGCGAGCACCACATAAGCGGCGAGTTGCCGAAAATAGCTGGGGTAGTCCGCCCGCAGGGTGACCTCTTCCGCGGGGAGTCGCTGGGTAACACTTTTAATTTCGCGTAGGGTGCGACCGATCATTTGGTCGATGCGGCCTGAGAGTAGAAAGGTCCAACCACGATGCATGAGTTGACCGCTTATGGCCGTCTCAAATTGGATATCGGCCCGCAGGGTGCCGTCCTTCGTGAACTCTTGTTCGACTTGGCGGCGTAATGCTTGGTGCCATTGTTGGCCGAGTTGGGCGCGTTCGATGCCTTGGGGGCCGCCGACAGCGGATTGGGGCCCGAGGGTAAAGCTGGCGAAATCGCCGACGCTTAGGCTGGCAGTCTTATGTTCGAGGGAGAACTCCATGGGGCCGGCTCACGCCACACGCACTTCGGTTTCACGCCCCATCCATTCTTCGAGGCGGCGGATGATAGCCGCGACGGCCTCGGGGGTGGCTAGTTGGTCGGCCAGAGGTTGATTGAGAAGGGTCGCTGTTAGCTCGCGTTCGCTGGTGGGAAGTTCTGGCCACCATTGTTGTTTCACCGGATAGCCCTCATCGCGGAGAAAGCAGTAGAGTGTCTTCAGCCAGATTATATCCGGCCTTCCACCGTTACCGAGCGCAGTCAGACTCGATCGGAGTAGACTGGCGACAGCTGCGCGGGATTCGTCTGCTACTGGATTCCGGCTGACGAGCCTGGCCAGCGCGGCGGCAGCGCGGAGGGTCTCATACGATCGACCGATCCCCGGTTCGCGCTGGATGAAGCGATGCTCCTTAATGAACCAGGTGCGACCTTGATTGGTGGATTCGAGCCAAAGTTCGGCCTCATCAAATAAGTCGAGGGGCGTGAGCGCCGTCTTGCTTTGGCTCATCCGTCGTAGGCAATGCAAGATACCCTGCGCGCGGGAGAAAGCGGTTAGCTGCTCAAACGAATCGGAACCTGAAGGCTGCTTGGCGAGGATGAAGGCCTCAGTTTGGAGCTGTTGACCGGGCATAGACGGGGACGGTTAGGAATCAATCAGGCGCCCTTAGACGCTCGCTTTCAATTCTGCTTGGGCGCTCGCGGCATCTGGCCAAGTGGGAATCATCGCACCGCCTGAGATCACCATTTTCATGCCATCGCCGGCGGACATTTCTAGTTCAATGATTTCTGCTGGGGGGAAAAATAGCATAAAGCCACTCGTGGGATTTGGTGAGGTCGGAATAAAAACTGACCAGAGTTCGCAACCGGCGCGGGTCTGCGCTTCCGCTTGGGTTTTGCTCGTGAGAAAGCCAAGTGTCCACACGCCAGGGCGTGGATATTGAACAATGACGACGCGACTGAAGAGATTTCGATTTTGAGATCCGAACGTGGAGACCAGCTGTTTGACTGAGCGATAAACTGTATTGAGGCCCGGAATGGCGAGAATCACTCGTTCACCAAGATCGAGTAGGTATTTTCCGAAAAAATAATGAGAGATGAGTCCGAACAGTGTGACCAAGGCGAAGACTACGACTGTTACGGCCATTTCCCAGACCAGCGGGATATCCTGCAAACGGTTAGGAATGAGCGTATCAAAGAGCGGCCGAAAACTACCACCGACGATATCGATGATTTTGAGAAAAGCCCAAACCGTGACGACCAGTGGTGCGAGCAAGAGTAGCCCCGTAAGGAAGGCATTGCGCAGCGAAGTGAGACGGGTGTTAGGCATAAGGTCGCAGTGAACCAGAGATGACTCGGGATGCCACTGATTTTTTCAGATGTTGGCGATGACCGTCATATTCGGCTGCCTGTTGGCTCTGCGGCTAGCGGATGAACTTAAAAGCCGGCACCGCTTGCGCCGTCCGCAGTAATTTCATCGCGCGCGCTTCAGCCGCCCGCATTCGGCGTTTTTTAGCCGGCTCGAGGTCATCGTAACCGGCAAGATGCAACCAGCCGTGGACCACATAAAGCATCAGCTCCTCAGAGAACGGGGATGGTTCAGCTGTTGGCTTCGCCCGTCGCCGAGAAGTTTGTGGGCCTTTGAATTTGAGCCGAATAAAACGGGCGGCGGTATCAGCCGAAATGCAAATTTCTCCAGCGAGGCCAGCGGCAGCATCACCTTCGAAGGTGATGACATCCGTCGGAGTCGGGTCGTTCATGAAATCAGCATGAATTTTCGCGAGTGATCGGTCGGCGAGGAAGGCGAGCGATAATTCGCCAGGCGGGCAGCCTCCGCGAAAGCGCGCGGCGTGTTGATCAAGGATGGCAAGAGCTGCGGTAACGGCCGGGCGGGCAAAGCGCAGGTGCGGGTGAGCGTTGCGGATGGCGACGACGCGAGGTTGACGAGCTGGCGAACTCATGGGCTGCGATCGTCAGTGCCTTTCGATTGCTCATAGGCCTCAATGATTCTTTGCACGAGTGGATGGCGCACGACGTCCGAGGCGGTGAAGGTATGAAATTCAATCCCTGGAATATTTTTTAATACACGAGGCGCTTGGGTCAGGCCGGAGGGTTTATTGCGGGGGAGATCAATTTGCGTGATATCACCGGTGACGATCATGCGCGATTCATCACCCAAACGGGTGAGAAACATCATCATTTGCTCGGGGGTAGTATTTTGGGCTTCGTCGAGGATGATGTAAGCGTTGGCTAAGGTGCGTCCGCGCATGTAAGCGAGGGGGGCGATTTCAATTACACCTTTTTCGGATAAGGTGACCACATCTTCGGGGTCGAGCATATCGTGTAAGGCGTCGTAGAGTGGCCGCAGATAGGGTAGAATTTTTTCGCGTAGATCTCCGGGCAGAAAACCGAGGGTCTCGCCTGCCTCAACGGCTGGGCGGGTTAGGATGATTCGTTGAACTTGGCCTTGCAGCAGAGCTGAAATTGCAGCCGCCATGGCTAAGTAGGTCTTACCCGTGCCCGCTGGACCGATGCCAAATACGACCGGATTTTTTTGGATGGCTTGAAGGTAAAGTTTTTGGCCAATCGTTTTAGGCACGACGCTTTTGCGATTGGTCGTGATGACCAGTGGTTCCGTAAACAGCGCGCGCAGGCTGGTGCCGCCATCATGAAGATACAGTTCGAGGAGCCGGATGAAATCTGGCGTGCGTAAGGTTAGGCCCTGGGTCCGTCCCAAATTGAGGAGGGTAAAAAATTCTTCAGCTCGGCCCATCGCCGTTGGCAGCCCTTCTATTTTTAGCCATTCATCACGAGTGATCAGTCGCACGTTAAGCGCGCGTTCAACCAGCAAGAGATTATCCTCGCTGCCACAATATAGCTGCTGCAGGTGGCGGGCGTTGGGGTAGCGGAGTGTTTTGGGTTCGGGCACTGGGGAAGAGGAGCGGGCTCGCCTACTCAATATAAGTTAAGCTGTGGCTTTTAAATGCTCCGCGATATCGCGAAGGCGTTGATACATGGAGGCCAGGGCTTGGGGAAGGACGCGAGTCTGACCGATCACAGGCATGAAATTAGTATCACCATTCCAGCGGGGGACAATGTGAGCGTGTAAGTGCGTAATGCTGCCGCCCGCCCCTGCACCAAGGTTGAATCCAAGGTTGAAGGCATCTGGTTTTAGGGCGGCGCGGAGCACGGCCTGGCCAAAAATCATCGTGTCCATGAGATCAGCTCGCTCGGCTGTCGTGAGTTCTCCCAGATCAGCTACTTTGCGAAACGGCACCACGAGGAGGTGTCCCGCATTATAGGGGTAACGATTGAGGATGAGATAGCTCAATGGGCTGCGGTGGATGATCAGAGCCGCCGCGTCATCACCAAGAGCGGGGAGTTCTAAAAATAAATCTCCCCCCGATTTCTCGCGTGGCGCTTCGATATATTCCATGCGCCAGTAGGCGTGCAGATGTTCCATGTTTCACGGACATGTTTGGCTCACGTCTGGTCGATGTCAAAACTCGGATTGGCGCAGGACAATGAGATCGTGTAGAACGGAGCCTTGCCTGGGCGGTAGCGGGTTTTAGCGCATAATATTCAAACCTCAGGCTGGAGATACCAAGCCGTTGCTTGAGGATTAGGTCTACGATTGAGCAATCCTCTTGAGGAAATCTGGGTGGGGCTAATCTCCTTTACTGAATTTTTGTTATAAATTATAATTATTTGATAATCAGTTGATTATAATTTTATATCAAAAATGTCTGGAGACTTTTGTGTAGCCAAATGAGCTCCCCATGCGCTTGCTGAGATCTATGAAAGCCAAGTCCAAGCCCGAACTTGTTAATGCCACCCTGGCTCGGAAAAAGGGGGCGGTGTCCCAGTTCATGGCCCAGCATTATCGCCACTTTAACGCAGCCGCTATGCTGGACGCTGCGAAGGGATATGAGGCGCATCTTAAAGCGGGTGGGAAGATGTTAGTTACGTTAGCAGGCGCCATGTCGACGGCCGAATTGGGCATTTCGCTAGCTGAGATGATCCGTCAGAATAAAGTTCATGCGATTGTCTGCACCGGCGCCAATTTAGAAGAAGATATTTTTAATTTGGTGGCGCATGATTATTATGAGCGGGTGCCGCAGTATCGTCAGCTCACAGCGGCCGATGAGCAGGCTCTGTTGGAGCGCCATATGAATCGCGTGACTGACACGTGTATTCCGGAGATGGAGGCAATGCGTCGCATCGAGCGAGTCGTGTTGGCTGAATGGATGAAAGCTGATCGGGCCGGCGAACGATATTTCCCACATGAGTTCATGTATAAAATTATTCGGGGGGGGAAGCTGCGTAAGAGTTATCAGATTGATCCAAAAAATTCGTGGCTAATCGCCGCGTGTGAAAAAAATCTGCCGATTATCGTGCCTGGTTGGGAAGATGCCACGCTCGGCAACATGTATGCGGCGGCGGTGATGCGCGGTGACGTCAAGCAGGTCCACACGGTCCGAACGGGGATCGAGTACATGACTTGGTTGGCGCAATATTATACAAAGACGGCTACCTGTTTAAAGAACGGGGAGGGCAGTTTGGGTTTCTTCCAAATTGGCGGGGGCATTGCCGGAGATTTTCCCATCTGCGTCGTGCCAATGCTGCACCAAGATCTCGAGCGCCGCGGCATTCCGTTGTGGGGGTATTTTGCGCAAATCAGTGACTCGACGACCAGCTATGGCAGTTATTCGGGAGCCGTTCCGAATGAGAAAATTACCTGGGGTAAGCTGGCGGCTTCGACCCCCAAATTCATTATCGAGAGCGATGCCACCATCGTCGCTCCCTTAATTTTTGCGTGGGTGTTGGGCCAATAAATAACGTCACTTAGGTTATTGATGCGAAACAGAGTGCATTTTAATCCGGTGGTAAAGCTGCGCCGCCGCTGGGCACTTTTGTAATCGTGATCTGGGTTTATCGATTTCTTTTTCTGCCGCTGTTGCTGATCGCGACGCCCTATTATTTATGGCGGATGCGGCGCCGGGGGGGCTATCTCGAAAAATTCAGCCACCGCTTTGGGGGCACGGATCCATTGCCGGCGAAACCATTAGGGGTGCGGCGGATTTGGCTGCAGGCGGTGAGTGTGGGTGAGATGCTCGCGCTCGCTCCCTTGCTGGAGTCGTTGCAACAAGAGGGGCGCACGGAAGTTTATCTCACGACGACCACGAGTACTGGTTATAAATTAGCGAAAGAAAAGTATGCCGCCTTGACCATTGGGATTGGTTATTTCCCGTTAGATTTCTGGGCTTTTAATGCCCGCGCTTGGCGGCGGATCCAGCCGGATCTTTGTATTTTGATGGAAGGAGAGCGCTGGCCTGAGCACGTCCACCAAGCGGCGGAGCGCGGCGTGGCCGTACTGAGTATTAATGCCCGGCTTTCGGACCGGAGCTTTCGCCGTGCCTTGCGTTTCAGGGCTTTCCTCCAACCGTTGTCACGCGGTCTCACTCAAGTGCTCTGTGCTTCACGGCGGGATGAGCAACGCTTTAAGGCTTTGGGCTTAAAGCCGGAGCATCTGCAGACGACCGGTAATCTTAAACTGGATGTCGATATTCCGTTGATGGGTGAGAGTGCGCGGGCGGCCCTGCGTCGTCAGTTGGGGCTCGGCACTGGTTTGGTGTTACTGGGCTCCTCTACCTGGCCAGGCGAAGAAGCCGCGTTGCTCACCGCGTTGCGCTCGGCGCGTGAGCGTGGCTTGAACGTTTCCTTATTGCTGGTGCCTCGTCATGCGGAGCGTCGGGCGGAGTTGCGGAGTTGGCTGGAATCATCAGGACTCACTTATCATTTTCGCTCCACTGGTTCCCATAGTGATCAAGTGCTCGCAGCTGGGCGAGAGTCCGCGCCGGTTGCTGTGGTCGTCGGCGATACAACGGGTGAGCTCCGGCAATTTACCCAGCTGGCCGATTTAGTATTCGTGGGGAAGAGTCTGGCTCCGCATGAAGGTGGTCAGACGCCGGTCGAGGCAGCGGTTCTCGGTAAGCCAATTCTGCACGGACCGAACATGAGCAATTTTCGGGAGATTATCCGTACCCTAACCGAGGCTGGTGCGGTGCGCAAAGTTGCATCTTCTTCTGAGCTGATCACCGCGGCGGTCACATTGTTAGAAGATGCGCCGCAGCGCGACAAACTCGCGGCAGCGGCGCGGGCTTGGCATGCGGAGAATTGCGGAGCGACCGAGCGCACCCTGCTCGTCATTCGTGCGCAGCTCGCGGCGCAGGTTCAGCGCTAGTTGCTTGCGGATCCCGGGGGCGTCGCCGCGGTCGAAGTGGCGGAATCAGCGTTAGGTGTAGCTCTGGCCGCGCGGCGGCCTTCATAAAGACGAATCAGATGTTTGCGCTGATCATAACTAATAATTTCAGCGTAACGTCCCCAGCTGAGAATAGTGCGAAAAAGTTGGCGGGGCTTTTCATGGGGCAAGGCCATCGCCAGCTCACGTACAAGTTCTTCTTCCGAAAGGAGCTGATCTTTTTGTACCGAGATCAGTCGAATGAGGAGTTCGAAGATTTTTAATTTAAATAATTGTTCGCGTACCATACGCTTCTGCTCGCTGGGGACAGCGGCGAGAGCTTCGCGGCCGAGCGGGGTAATTTCAACATCTTGACCGGGCGTTTGTACGAGGCCGAGTAGTTCCGCGGCCTTAACGAGCCGCACCACGGCGCCAAATTCCTTGCCGAGCCGCTCGGCGAGTTCAAACACATCGGTTGCTTCATGGTCAATGAGACCCAGCAGGCCGAGCACTTCCGCGGGGGTGACGTAGGGAATGGAAACTGGAGAAATTCTCCGGCGAGATTCATCAAATTTAGTTGAAACTTTCCCGGGCTCAATCTGGCCGGCCACGGTATCCGGTAGATTGGTGTGCGTTAATATTCGGTGGAGATTCTCAACCGCCGCACGAAATTCAGGTGATTCGGGGTCGCGCGGATAAGGCATTGTTACTGGGACGACGACATCTACTCGGCCTGGGTTGGCGGCGAGTAACACAATTTTCGTCGCCAAAAAAACGGCTTCACTAATATTGTGAGTAACGAAAACCATTGTGCGTAGCGGATGCTCAGGGCTCGCAATTAAACGAGCAATTTCGCTGCGCAGTGTCTCGGCCGTCAGTACATCAAGCGCGCTAAAAGGTTCATCCATTGCGAGCACTTCAGGGCTGGCAATCAGCGCTCGTGCTATGCCCACACGCTGCTTCATGCCGCCCGAGAGTTCGCGGGGGTAAGAGTATTCGTAAGCCCCGAGACCCACCGTCGCGAGAGCTTGTTCGAGCCTCGTTTGTTGTTCTGCCGGTGGCAGGTGCTCCACGGGTAGTAGAATATTTCCGCGGACACTCAGCCAAGGAAAGAGAGCGAAATTTTGAAACACCATGGAGATGCCTGGGGAAACGTCAGTTAGGGGCGCTCCCTTCCACAGGACTTCGCCGCGGCGTGGGGTAATAAGTCCAGCCATGATGCGAACGAGCGTAGATTTGCCGCAACCGGAGGGGCCGAGCAGGGCCACGGCTTCGTTGCTCGAGATGCTCAGGTTGATGTCGGAAAGCACGAGTTCAGATTCGTGTCCCCCAGCTAGTCCATATTCGTGTGAGACATGACGAATTTCAATGAGCGCAGGAGTGGATGATTCAGGCATATGATCAGAGGCCAAAGCGGCAGCGATTATCGGCGAGCGATTGAAGTTTTTTCCACACCGTACGATTAATACCAACCACAACTACGGCCATTATAATTACGGCGGCAGTGAGCTTGGGGAAATTGCCGGTATCCGTGGCTCGACTGATGAGAGCGCCGAGCCCGGTGGCAGCATAAAGCCGGCCGCCACTATGAACATATTCTGAAACAATCGTAGCGTTCCAAGCTCCGCCGGCGGCGGTTACCCAACCAGTAACCAAGCCAGGGAAGACGGCGGGCAGAATAAATCTGGTCCAGTGGCGCCAAGGGCTAAGTCGAAGCAGGGTGGCACAACTCACAATATCGTTGGGTATGGCGGCAGCTGAAGCAGCTACATTGAAAAGAATATACCATTGGGTCCCGAGTAAAATGAGGATGATCGCACCCCATTGGAGCGAACCACCAACGAGGAAGACTAAGCCTAGAATCCAAGGGTAAATCATCGGCGCAGGAAATGAGGCGGCGAACTGGATAAACGGTTGCAGGCGACTCGAGAGTTGTGGGTTTAAACCAATCCATACGCCAACTGGCACGGTCCACAGAGTTCCTAGTGCGACCGCAGCGATCACTCGGCCAAAAGTAATGGCAGTGCAGGCAAGGATTTCTAGCCAGTCGCTTGACGTGACATGGGCTAATAATCCCAATAATTTAATTCCACCCCAACCGACCGAGGTGATGAGCAGACCGATAAAAATCCAATAGCCCCAGTGGCTGAGATTTGTTCGGGGTAAACCTTCCGTAGGTTGTGGGACACTTGTTACTGGCGCCAAGGTGAGAAAACGACGGCGCAGTCGTTCTACTAAAGAGGCGGCTAGCCCAGCGAAGTGGGAGCGCGATAACCAAAGTTGGAAGGCGGAAGGGGCTACAACCACCCCCGCAAAATCATCGAGTTTAAAGCGGCGTGACCAAACTAAAAGGGGCCACCACACGAGCCGATCGACCAGCACAATAACAATTCCCATTGCAATAACTCCACAAATTTGCGCCCGGGCATCCCCTTGCTCAATCGCCATACTCATATAGGACCCAATTCCCGGTACGCGAAAATCTTGGTCGCCGAGGCGGAAAGCCTCTGTGATGCTCAAGAAAAACCAACCACCGGCCATCGATACCATGCTATTATAAAGTAACCCTTGGGCGCCGCTCGGAAGTTCCACGCGCCAGAAACGATGCCACCAATTAAAGTGGTATAGCTTGCCCAAGAGATGGAATTCAGCAGGGACTGCCCGCAGGGAGTCGTAGTAGCTGAAGGTCATGTTCCATACTTGCCCAGTGAAAATCATTAAGACACAGGCTAATTCGAGGCCGATATTACTGTGAGGAAAAAGACCGACTAAGAAGAGTACTAGCCCAGGGAGGAAACCGAGCACAGGAATGCTCTGCAATACATCCAGGGCGGGGAGAAGAAAACGCCGGGTGCGTTGATCGTAAAAAGCCCACGACGCAACGAGCAGGGTAAAAAGCAAAGAAAAGAAATAAGCGATCCACCCGCGAGCGAGCGAAAACAGCATGTATTTTGGCAGGGCGGTCGGGGAGAGGTTAATGACCACCGTGTTGCGCAGCGGTTGCTCCCACTCATCAGCGATGCTGCTTATACCAGCGATAAATGCTGCGAGGCCTAAGAGAACACAAATATCTATCCACCACGCCGGCCGCGGAGCATCAGCAGGAGAGGGCGATGAGGGTATGGCCACAAGAAGATGCAAGGCGGCTCCGTCATTTCTACAAGTTGAAAGGGTTTGCTTTAATCGGATTGATTTTGATCCAGCAGGAGTATTCTCAATGCAATCGTTGACGTGATTTTTACTTTCTCATGCAGAGCACCTGTCTTGATAGTTTTTAGTATCACTTGAAATTGTCGGCTGAAAATAATTCATCCACTCGACTGGCCGTGGTGATTTAATAAATCGGGGACACCGTTACAGTTTTGCTGCAGCTCGCGGCGCGAGGGGATTAAGTTTCGCGCAAGGCCTACGAGCGATCACGGATTGCCAATTTCGGCAGACTTACTCAGCACCGTGGTGGCGATGGTTCGCGCGGCGGCGGGTTGGGCGAAGCGCTGGAGGTTGGCGCGCCAGTGTTGCCAAATCGCCGCGTCGCTGGCGAAGATGCGCTGCAGCGTCGCGACGATAGCTTGGGGGGTTTCCGTGAGTGCCCCCGCGTCGTGTCGGCGAATGAGCTCATAATTTCCTTCTTCCTGCCCGGGCACAATTTGACTCACGAGTAATGGGCAGTGCGCATTGATGGATTCCTGCGTCGTAGCTCCTCCAGCTTTGCTGATGACAACATGATGGGTCATGAGCAGTTCGGGTATGCCGTCGGTCCAGCCCAGCACCGTCGCCTGAGCGGGAGCCCCGGCGGCGAGGTTTTTGAGCTCTTGCTGCAGAGTTAAATCACGTCCGGCGGTGAAAGTAATTTGCCAGTCAGAGTGCTGCAGCAGTGCGCGCGCGATCTGCAAGGCGTGGCTGCGTCCCGAGTTAATCATAAATAAAATTTTCCGCCGAGTCGTCCGTGTGAGTTCCGGGGGTTGCCACTCTGGCCGGCGATCAGCGAACGCCAGGGCGACGGGAAAGCCACTGATGTGCACCTGTTCCGCCGGTATTCCGCGAGTGCAGAGCACGGCACCAGAATCCGGGTCGGTTACAAACCACCCGGCGGAAGGCGTGCGAAACCAGAGCGAATTAATCGTAAGCGCGTCGGTTATAATGGTGTAATGCGGGCAGAATTTTTGACCGCGGCGCCGGAGATCGTTGAGCAGCCAAGCGTAGACCGGGTAGGTGGAGCAAATGGCGCTGGGCTGTTTTTCCGCGATCAAGCGGCCCAGTAATTCGCGATGACTGCCGAGCGCCTTAAAAGTCAGCGGCACGAGGGGCGAGCGATCGAGCCAGCCATAAATGGCGCTCCAAATTTTCGGGGCGGTATTGATAACCTTGAGATAGGCGCGCCGGGAAAAATTATTGAGGCGGGGTGCGCGCAGCGCAAATAGATCGATCAGTTCAGCTTCGACCTCAGGGTTTTCGTTGAAAGCACTTTGGAGTGCGCGGGCGGCGCTGTTATGGCCTTCCCCATAGCCGGCAGTGAGGATGAGGATTTTTTTCATGGATGAGTGCGCTGCGGCAAAGCGTTCCATCAGGCGGGCATCGGCTGTAGCTCATCAATTTCATCCATCGTGTGAGCGGAGAGTCTTGGAAATTGGGCCAGAAATTGCTGGAAGGTCAGCAGTTCAAAGCGGCCGTCGTAGTGCTCGACAATGGCCGTGAGTGACTCAACCCAGTCGCCCGAGTTGAGGTAATGGATATCGCCAATCATTTTATCGGCCGGGGTATGTATGTGGCCACAGATGACACCGCGGCAGCCGCGGTCACGTGCGAGCGAGGCGACTTGGTCCTCAAATTTCCCGATAAAACTAACTGCTTGTTTGACGCGGGCCTTGATCGCTTGGCTGAGGGAGAAATACTCTTTGCCGCGAAGCGCGCGAAACCAATTATAGAAGCGGTTCAGGCGCAAGAGGAGAGCGTAGCCGGCGTCGCCGAGGTGCGCTAAGATAACCATGTGCTTGATGATCCCATCAAAAACATCGCCGTGAAGGACGAGGTAACGTCCTTGGGCGGTTTCCAAGATATATTCTTCCACTAAATTGAGACGGTCAAATTGCAGTGGCAGTAAACGGCCGATGAAATCGTCATGATTCCCCCGTAAATAAATTACTTCCGTGTCTCGTTTTTGAATCATGGTCAGGACGCGCCGAATAAAACGGGTGTGCGCTTTAGTCCAAGTTCCCCCGCGGCGCAGGCGCCAGCCATCAATGATGTCCCCATTTAAAATAAGCCGATCGCAGCGGACGTTTTTGAGGAAGTGCGTTACTTCCTCGACCTTGCTGTGCGCGGTGCCGAGGTGAACATCGGAGATGATAACGGAGCGGACATGGAGGGCGGGTTTGCTCATGAGCGAGGTGATCGGCGAGTGGTCGGGGGCGGTTTAATTTTTTGTGGTGCTCGGGGGCGCGAGTGGTTCGCGCATCGCTTCTGCAAGATCGGCGGCAAACCCATCGATTACGGCGTCCCACGATCGGTTGTGAACGGCGACGGGTGCTGCGCGGCGTAGGCGCTGGCGCAGCGTGCGGTCAGTCATCAGCCGCACCGCGTTCATGATGAAAGTGGTTTCATCACCAGCGGGCGCCACTAGCCCATTCTCGTCGTGACGAATGAATTCATGGGCCGCGGCGTAATCGAATGCACTGACCGCTAGTCCGCTCGCGAGGGCCTCAGTAATAACGTTACCGAATGTCTCAGTTGAGCTCGCGTGAAAGTAGAGATCACCTGAGGCGTAGTGTCGGGCGAGATTAAGGCCGGTGTAAAAGCCCGTGAAAATTACGTCAGGGCGTTGGCGTTGATACGCCGATAGTCGGGGCCCATCGCCGACCAGCACGAGTCGAGCCCGAGGTTCGATCGCTTTAACCGCATCGAAGGCGCGGAAGAGCAGCGGGTAGTTTTTTTCTGGAGCGATTCTCCCGACATGCAAAATAACCGGATCCTCTGGCGCTACCCCCCAGGAGGCGCGTAAGGATGCATCGCGCTGGCCTGGATTAAAAAGAGCCGTATCCACCCCCCGCGAAAGTAAACGCAGGTTAGTGTATCCCTCTGCAGAAAGTCGCGTGAGCAAAGTTGGCGTCGGCACGAAAGTCCGCCGGGTCCGATTGTGCAAGTGACGCAGCCACGCGGCGACGACTGGCTTTAGCCAACCAATGCGATAATCGCGGGTGTATTGATCAAAATTTGTATGAAAGCTCGAGGTCACGGGAATCCCGAATTCGTGCGCGGTGGTGATGGCCGAGGCGCCGAGGGGGCCTTCGGTGGCGACATGCACTAAATCAGGGCGGCTCAAAGACCAGAGCTGCCGGAGGCGCCGACGAGCGGGCAGGCCCAGTCGAAGTTGAGGGTAACCAGGAATTGGAATGCCTGGTAGGCGCACTTGGCGGCAGGCGACGCGCTGAGTTACGCTGAAGCGCGGGGACTCATGCCTTTGGCGCGGGCGAATAATCGTGAGTCGATGGCCACGTTGAGCGAGGCCGTCCACAAGGCGACCTAGCGTCATGGCGACACCGTTTATTTCTGGAGAGTAAGTTTCTGTGACGAGAGCAAGATTCACGCAGGTTAGCTCGTTCGTCGGTCACTGACCCCCGATCGAGTTATTACCAGCATGTGCTCGTAATGTGAATTCAGCGTGGCGAATTCGTGACAATAATGTGAATTAAGGGCGATAAAGCCGTGAGGTAAAAATGCCAAATAGGGGTTGCACGTCTTGGGCGAAAGTTTCTAACGTTTCCTCTTTAGCTTGATGCAAACCCACGGGCCCAAGCGCATCTATACTCCGCAATCGCTCGAATTCTGGTTCGGCCGCCTTGAGGCCGACTGGGAAGGACATTTCGACGCCGCCCAAGTGGAGCGTGGTCATGAGATGTACCGCAACGGTGAGATTCGCGAAGTAGAATTAGGAGCGAAGGATGCCATTATTCATCGGAAGGTTGAGAAACGCGAAGAATATGCGGTCATCGAATGGGACGGGGAGGAGCTCAAGGTGCGGTCTTCGTCAACTGACTTAAGCTTAGCTCACGCCATCGCGGTCGCTGGGCTGCACGAGATTGAAGAATTATTGGTCGATGAAATCGCGGCGCTGCTGCCGGGGACCTCGGCTAAGTCCAGTGTGGGCCCAGGGACCAACGGTCACGGTACCGTTAATAACCAATCAGCCCCCAAGCATGATCCTAATCAGCCTCCGCGGGATCTGCTTTTAAGTTTCACTACCACGGCAGATGGATTGGTTTTCCTCGCGTACTGGAAGCAAGGGCGGAGTCGCATTCCGGCGCTCGGCAATACTTTGAATCATCCGACGGCGGCCGAGCGAGCCAAGCTCATCGCGCTGGCGACCTATGCGCGCAAAGCTCATTTTCGCTATAACCAAAGTACCCACGCCTATGCGCTCGATGCGCTCAGCGATATTCCCGGTTTTCTCCGCGATCTCTTGCCGCATTGGAAGAAGCAGTTCGCTATCGAACTCGATGTGAAGGTTGGCAATCTCAAGCAGGGCGCCCGGGTGATCGAGATCGAAGCTGTGGCGGATCGCCACAGCGGAGGCGGACTCAATTTACGTTGGATTTTCCGAGCGGGCGAAAAACTCCTGACAGAAGAACAGGCAGCCGCATTGCTGAAGCATGGGCGAACGCCGATGCTTTTGCCCGATTTAGGTATCGTGACGATGACGCCGGAAAAGTGGGAGAGCTTCAACCAGTGGCGCCGCAATTTTGAGGAAACTTCTATCGATGGGACAATTCCTCCTTATTTAATTTTCTCCCTCTTCAACGACAATCGCATCAAAGTCACGCTCGGCACAGAGCTAGACGCGTGGCGGCAGAAAGTTTTGTCGCCATCCCCAGCGCCACCGGCTCTCCCAGAGTTTTTGCGCCAATATCAGTGCCGTGGAGTGGAGTGGATGCACCATTTGTGCGAGACGGAGTGTCACGGCCTGCTCGCTGACGAAATGGGGTTGGGCAAGACGGCCCAAGTTATCGCTTTGCTGGAATCGCGGCCGATGCTCGGGCAGCGGCATTTGGTAGTCTGCCCTGCGAGCGTGGTGCCGGTTTGGCGCGAGGAGCTGGCACGCTTTTATCCCGGAGCCAAAATTGATACGCTGAAATCAGGTAATGATTTTAAGACTAACCCAGCGCCTTGCATCTGGCTCGCGAGCTATACCCAACTCCGCAAGCATCGCGCGCTTCTGGATGGCCTGGAATTTGGTTACGCGATTCTTGATGAGGGTCAGTTTATTAAAAATCCTGACGCTAAAGTAACGCAGGCTTGTTTTGCTATTCGCACCCAGCATCGCTTAGTGCTCACGGGTACACCGTTAGAGAATCGGCAACTCGATCTCTGGTCAATCTTCCGCTATTTACTCCCGGGTCTCCTCGGCTCACGCACAGCCTTTGAAACTGCGTTGCTGCATGATCGAGACGGTACGATGAATCGATTGCGCAAGCAGGTGGCGCCATTTATTTTACGACGGACAAAAAATGAAGTAGCCAAAGAGCTGCCGCCAAAAGTGGAAATGGATTTGCTGTGTCCTTTAACGGATGTGCAACGCGCTGAATACGCCCGCATTTGTACGGAAGGTTTAGCGCGGCTTGGCGAGGACATCGGGTTGGCATTGCGAGAAAAATCATTTGGATTCCTCGCACTCCTCACTCGGTTGCGCCAGGTGTGTTGTGATCCCGATTTGCTGCCGTGGTTGAATTCTCCCCTCACAGACAGCGGCAAACTGCAGTTGCTGATTGAGAAATTGGCCGAGGTGGTCGGGAGTGGCCACAAAGTCGTTATTTTTTCACAATTTGTTACGTTGTTGGATCGGGTCCGCGCGGCGCTCATTCAGCATTATCCGGAACTGCCTCGTTATGAAATTACAGGCATGACGGTTGATCGGCAGAAGCCCGTGCGAGATTTCCAGACCGCGCAAGGCGCCGCCGCCATGCTCGTTAGTCTGAAAGCGGCCGGTACGGGCATTACTTTGCATGCGGCTGACTATGTTTTCCTGCTCGATCCTTGGTGGAATCCTGCGGTGGAGGATCAAGCCATCGACCGAGTGCATCGGATTGGCCAGACGAATACAGTTTTTGTCTATCGCATGGTAACTGCGGGCACCATTGAAGAGCGCATCCAGGCCCTTAAGATCGAGAAGAAGCAGCTCTTTAATCAGGTTATCGACGGGCATGGCGGTGACTTTGAATGGGCGAAGCATTTCAATTCGCTGCACAGCCTGATTCAGCTCAGCGCCGTTGAGACGGGTGAAGCGGAGCAATTAAATGCGGTGCTCGCCGGCCCACCAGCTCCCGTTATTCCCTCGGTCTAAATTGTTTTAAGGCCGACTGTGCTTAGCGATAACCCAATTGGGTGCAGATCACTTGGGTGAGGTAGCCCATGAGGCCACAGGCTGGCAACGTGAAGACCCATGCCCAGATAATGCGTTCGACTACGCCCCATTTGACGGCGCCAAAACGTTTCGCTACGCCCACTCCCATAATCGAGGTGGAGATGGCGTGAGTCGTAGAGAGGGGAATGCCGAGTGTAGAAGCAAAGTGGATGACCATGGCCGCGGTTGTCTCAGCGGCGAAGCCATGCACGGGCTGAAGCTTCACCATCTTATGCCCCATGGTGCGAATGATGCGCCAGCCGCCAGCTGCCGTACCCGCTGCCATCACGACAGCACAGGTGATGACCACCCATTTATCTACGACGAATTCAGGGGTGCGAAGAAAGGCTAGCCAGTCGGGCAAATCTTTGAAGGCGCCCGATTTTGTGCCGGTGAAAAGAGCGAGGGCGATGATGCCCATCGTTTTTTGTGCATCATTGGAACCATGGCTGTGAGCCATAAAGCCAGCGCTCACGAGCTGTAGCTTTCCGAAAATACCATTCACAATTCGCGGCCGAAGGCGGTGCACTAACATGGTGAGCAGAAACATCAGCAACGCCCCGCCCAGAAAGCCGATGAGCGGGGAGGTGAGCATGGGTAAAACCACTTTTGGCCACAGTCCTGCGGCGGCTCCCTTCGCGTCGGTAGTGGCCCAGTGCATCACGTTCCAATTGCCACCAGCTGAGGCAATCGCCGCGCCGCACAGACCACCGATGAGAGCATGACTCGAACTTGAGGGTAGTCCCAGCCACCACGTGAGCAGGTTCCACACGATCGCGCCGGTGAGGCCAGAGAAGATCGTGATCATGGTGACGTAATGCGTGTCCACGAGACCCTTGCCAATTGTGCTGGCAACGGCGGTTCCCATGAGAGCTCCCAGCAGATTGAATACCGCCGCCAGTGCGATCGCTTGGCGTGGCGTCAGCACTTTGGTTGAAACTACCGTAGCGATGGCATTCGCCGCATCGTGAAAGCCATTGATATACTCAAAAGCTAACGCCGCCAGAAGAACGATGAGAAAGATAGTCATGGGCTCGGTCGCGATGAGCGGTCGGGCTTAGGAATATTTTAACATGATCTGAAAGACCACAAGACCGGCGTCGCGGGCGCGATCGACGGCTGTCTCCACGAGGTCATAAAGTTCCATTAAAATAACCACTTCCTTGGCCTCGTAAGGGCCGTTGTAGAGGTCTTTGACGAGAGCGAGCATGACTTTGTCGGCCTCGCCCTCGGCGAATTGGAGTCGCGAATGTGCATCTTGGATGCGTTCAATCTGGGTGCCCTTGCGCAATTCTTTAACCATGAAGACAACCGAGTCGACCGCTTCTTCCAGCAAGACAACTTGGCGCTGCATGCTGTCACGGGGCACGCGGGCGGGACAAATGGTCAAACGCTCGACAATTTTTTCAACAGTCTTGGGGATACGATAGAGGGCGAGTGAAAGGGCCTCGATATCCTCACGTTCGAATGGGGTGACAAAGGTTTTGCAGAGTTCCTCGGTGATTTGTTGGGTGATGCGCTTATCCTTGCGGCGGGTCTGGATGATATCGTGAATACTCGACGTCTGGGCCGCGCTTTCATTGGCTAGAATCTTGGCGAGCAAACCGGCACTTACTTTAGCCTCTTCAGCACTCGCCTCGAGCAGGTCGTAAAACTTTTCTTCCTTACCTAATAGCTTTTTGAAGGAAATCATGGATGGAATTCGATCGTTATGCGGTGAATGAGGCGAGGTGATTTTTACAAAAGTGACGAAAAGCCGCGGGCTTACGGCACTTCGCTCGGTCCAGCCAATTAGGGTCGAGCCAAGGACCGAGAAAAGATGGGTTGGGGGGCTTCGGGAGAATAGTTGACAGAGGTGGGGAGGCTATGGATGTTCCCCGTTCCTGATTTTACGGCGGCCATAGCTCAGTTGGTTAGAGCACAAGATTGTGATTCTTGGGGTCGCGGGTTCGAATCCCGTTGGCCGCCCCACTTTTTCATGGCGCGATACCGCCTTCTTACCTTCAACATTGCCCATGCTCGTGGGCCAATGCCTTGGCCTCAAGGGCTTAGGACTAAGGCTAAGATACGGGCGAATTTGCTGAAAATTGCTCGGCTGATTCAGCGCCTAGACGCTGATCTCGTCGCTTTGCAGGAAATTGACGAAAATTCGCGCTGGAACGGCAGCTTTGACCACCTCGCTTATTTGAGTGAGTACACCGGATTGACCCACTGTATCCACGGGGTGAATAATCGTCGTGGCGGGCGTTATCAGCTCAATTACGGTAACGCATTTTTGTCGCGTTACCCCATCGCGCATAGCGAAACGGTACCATTTGGGATCGGTAAGCTAGGAGAGAAGGGCTTTGTTTTTGCTGAAATTGAACTCCCCGGCCAAGGGCGCCTGCCAGTTATTAATGTGCATCTCCACCATCGCTCTCGCCGACAACGGCTGAAGCAAATCACCCGCTTGCAGCATTATCTGACGGAGCTGCACGCGCATCGTTCGGCACGTTGGCTCACGCCGCCGCTAGTAGCAGGAGATTTTAATAACCCCGCTCATCGGCCTGACGCCACGGCGGCCTTGTTGGGCTATTTTGATGGAACCAATAACTATACGCTGTGGCCGAAAACGGGCCGGACGTTTCCGGCCCTGTGGCCAGCGCGGATGTTGGACTATATTTTTCTGCCCTCGGAATGTCGGGAACCGAAGGCGGAGGTCATTCGCAGCCTGCTGTCAGATCACCGCCCGGTGTTGGTGGAATTTAGGTTGCCCTAATTTCGGTGGGTCTATTTTCCGCGGAGTTGGGGGTTGGCTTGATCCTTATCGGAAGCGATCAGCGTAATTTGCTCTCGACCCCTGCCGCCTAGCTTTCGAACCTAGATGGCCATGGATCGTCTTGCCCAAGCTTTTGCCCGTGCCTCCCACGAAAAACGCGCCGCCTTTATTGCGTATCTCTGCGCCGGCGATCCGGACTTTGATACCTCGCTCGCGGCATGTCGCGCTGTCTTAGAAGCTGGCGCTGATGTGTTGGAACTCGGGGTGCCATTTTCTGATCCTTTAGCTGATGGCCTGACTAATCAATTGGCGGCCCAGCGGGCGCTCGATGGAGGAATGACGGCGGCACGCGTGTTTGAACTCGTCCGACGCGTTCGGGAATTTAGCGAGGTGCCTATTATTTTTTACACTTACTATAATTTAGTATTCTCAAATGGCGTCGACGCTTACGTCCGAGCCGCAAAGGCTGCTGGGGTAGATGGTATGTTGACGCTCGATCTGCCGCCCGAAGAAGCGGCGGAAGTGCTGGCGGCTTGTACCCAACATGACTTGAAGACAGTATTCATTGTCGCTCCCACCACGCCGACCGCGCGATTGGCGATCATTAGCGCAGCAGCGACGGGATTTATTTATTATGTCTCACGCGAAGGGGTAACGGGCGTACGCCAGCAAGTGGCCAGCAATATTCCTGAAGCGGTAGCACGGATTCGGCAGCACACAAAACTGCCGATTGCAGTCGGCTTTGGCATTTCTACTCGCGAACAAGTGCGCCAGGTAGCCCGTTGTGCGGATGGCGTCGTTGTGGGCAGTGCGCTCGTCAATGTCATCCGCGATAATCTGGCTAACCGCGCGGGGTTGCCAGCCCGGTTGCGAATCACCGCCGCCGATCTGGTGGCTGGCGTGGCCTCATCGTCGGCTGACCGATGAATCAGGCTAGAAAAATTCTTCTGATCGAAGATGACCGCCAGCAGCAGCGGTTGATGGAGGAGATGGTTAATGATTTTCGCCGTAAGCCCTTTAGCTTGACCGTGGCGGCTACCTATAGCGACGGGTTGAAGAAATTGCTAAGCGGACAATACGCTGCCGCTCTGCTGGGCGATCGTTTGGGCGAGTGCGATGGATTGGCGCTACTGCGCGAGGCCCGGATCGGTGGCTCGGTGACCCCAGTCATTGTATTGACCGCTGAAGACAGCGAAGAGGTCGACCTTGCGGCTATGGAGGCAGGCGCAGTGGATTATCTGGTAAAGGCCGCGGTGACGCCCCGCTTGCTGGAACGCTCGCTGCGCTATGCGCTAAAACTAGACGAAACTTTGGCGCAAATGCGTCAACTGGCGCAGCGCGATGAACTCACGCATTTGCTTAATCGCCGTGAATTTCAGCGAATTCTTGAGGAAGAGTGGGATCGGGGCATGCGCTTTCATCGCCCCTTTTCTCTCATCATGATTGATATCGATTATTTTAAGCTAATCAATGACACGCATGGCCATCAGGTGGGAGATGAAGTCTTGCGCCATGTGGCTAGCTTGTTCGCTGGGCAAATTCGCAACGTTGACCGCGTGGCGCGCTACGGTGGAGAAGAGTTTGCTTTAATTATGGTGGAAACCGATCGCGCTACTGCCATCGCGAGTATGAAGCGGCTAGGTGTCTTGTTGCTCGAAACTCCTTGTATCGTGCGCCCCGATTTGACGATTGCCGTCACGTTAAGTGCAGGGGTGGCCTCTAGCCTCGAGGACGGCTCAAGCCCAACTGAGCTCGTGGCTGCGGCTGATCGCGCGCTTTACGCAGCTAAAAAATCGGGGCGTAATCGCATCGTCGGTGCTGACGGCACGACCGTATTATTCACTGATAAATAGTCAGCCCAGTCGTGAGGCTTGTTCCACGGTTGCTACCGCTGTCAGTCACGAGGTGCGGGCACCATGATGCGGAGACTCTGGGGCTTGAGCGCGACTTCAAGTCGGGCGGTGGTCGCCCGCGGTTCGCCGTCGGTGTGAATCCAACCGGGCTTACTTCGCTCAATCACGAAATTTGCCCCATGTAAGCGAGTCACAGCTTTAACTTGATCAAAGCTATCGGTTCCTAAGCGATAAAGCATCCCACAGGCACTAAAAACCCCCACTCGTGGTACGCTTACTAAGTCAAAAACCCCATCGTCCATTTTGGCCCCTGGAGCAACGCGAGCGTCGTTGCCATATTGGTCAGAATTCATAACTGCGAGAGTGAAGGCCTGCAATTGAGCGGTACCGCGAGGATGGTGGACCGTGACGACTTCGGGCTGGTGGGAAAAAAATGAGGGTACTCCGACTCGAAAATAGCCGCTTAACCCCCGGCGCGTCAGGCGGCTGAAGCGAACCGCGATATCTGCTTCAAAACCTAGCCCCATGGCGTTAAAAAATGAAAAACCGTTGACGGTGCCGGTGTCGATGGCCCGTGGTCGACCGTCCAGCAGGGTGCGAAAAGCGCCGTGACCAGGCCGACTGATGCCGAGGTGACGACCGAGGCCATTGCCAGAACCGCAGGGAATGAGTCCAAAAATAGCGGTGGTGCCCACGAGGCCTGTGGCGACTTCGTTCATGGTGCCGTCACCGCCTATCGCGACGACTAACTGGCAGCCTTCAGCGACTGCCTGTTGGGCTAATTCAGTGGCATGACGTGGGCGCTCCGTCGCGACCAGGGTGGCGTCAATTTTATGCTGAGCAATAAATTCGATCGCGCGGTCGCGCAAATACGGGTTTTTCCGATTTGAACCAGAGTGAGGATTAAAGATGAACCGAACTTTCAAGGGCTGAGGTCACCAACTAAGCGCGGGCTGGGTTTAATTGCACGAATTTAGTTTGTGACAATCAGCCGCGCTTACTTTCGGTAATGAGAAAAAACTAGCTTTGCGGATGAGGTCGCACGTGCTTGAATCACGCGGTGTCACGCTTGATTCATGTCCTTACTGGTTGCACGGCGGTTGGTAAAACTGAACTGGCTTTGCGTTGGGCCGAGTCGCGGGGGGCTGAAATTGTTTCCTGTGATTCCCTGTTGTTTTATCGGGGCATGACCATTGGTACGGCTAAACCCACGGTCGCTGAATTGGCTCGGGTGCCGCATCATCTGATCGATATCTGCCCGATTACGACGCAGATGGATGTGGCGACTTATCTGGTCAAGGCTCGGCGCGCGGTGGAAGATATAACGGCCCGCGGTCTCCCGGTGCTGGTAACTGGCGGCAGCGGGTTTTACCTTAAGGCATTTTTTTCGCCCATCGCGGATGAAGTCGAGGTGTTGCCGGAATTACGGGTTGAATTGCGCTCCCGACTCAGCACGGAAGGTTTAGGCAAGTTGGTCGATGAGCTGCGCGGGTTAAATCCAGCTGGCTTGGGGGCCCTTGATATTCAGAATCCACGACGCGTGCTGCGGGCGCTGGAACGCTGTCGGTCGTCGGGGCAGACGCTCGCGGTTCTGCAGGCAAATTTTTCGGCTCAGCCCGCCGCGTTTGCTGATTGGTCGGTTCAGCTTTGTGAATTAGTACGCCCGCCCGAAGAATTGGATCAGCGAATCGAGCGACGGGTATCGATGATGATGCAGGCAGGCTTAGTTAATGAAGTGCGCGATTTAGTGGCGCAGGGATTGACCGCTCAGGCCAGTGCCGCGCGGGCGATTGGTTATCGGGAAACGATTGATGTTATCGAAGGCAGATTGGCAGAAGCAGAGCTGGCTCCCAGTATCGTTCAGCACACGCGAGCGCTCGTTAAAAAGCAGCGCACTTGGTTTAAGACTCAGTTGCCAGTGCATCGACAAGTTGCGGCGGGGACGGCTGAACTCGCAGATTTATTCCGGTGAAGTCGCTGAATTTTCGCGCTGCAGTCGCTGGTAAATAATAAGGTGAGTCACGAGAATCACCGGGCTAAGAAAAAGGGGCCATAGGCTCAGGGGGAGCGTAGCGAAGGCGCGCAAGGCCATTGGATTTTCTAGCGCCAGCCGCGTGGCAGTCAGGCAGGCTAAAATAATTTCGGTGAAGCCAATGACATTCCAAATAGTCAGCGCGCGGTGACGATGGCGGGCGCTGAGCGGCAAAAAGCATACGGGTACTACTAGTGTAGCGATCAGAATTTCACCCCAGCCACTCGGGACGGCGAAAGCATACGGCAGTTCGCCTCGATTATGGAGCAGGAGAAAATAATATCCCACCAAGCGGACGCTGTGGAGCAGAACTAAGGAGCGTAAATCGAGAGCGTTGATCCAACTGCGAAAATTGGCTATACGAACATAAGTGATCCAAAGCCCACTCGTGAGTAGCAGCGTAAGGCCCAGAGTCGCTAGTCCCGGCAGCCGTCCCAGCATTTGTGTTCGGCTGAGTAGGAGTGCGCTTATGAACCAAGCCCAAGCAATCAGACGAATGGCGAGAGGTGTAGACATTGGGGTGAGAAAAAAAAGAACGACCTAAGCGATTTTTATTTTGGCTGACTCGAAGGTGGCAGGAGTCGAATGAGCTTATCTATTTCTGATTGATTAGGAGTGATCGGGTTCGTGCTTGGGCCAGCAAGTGAGCCTGCCATGGGACTTTCTGCTTGAGCTAATAATTGCCGCGCGATGGTGACATTCTGACCAGTAGGAAATCGGAGTAAGTAGTCGCGCCATGTAGCGATGGCTTTTTGCGGTTGATGCAGATCTTCCAAATAGAGCCCGCCTTGATTAAATAAGCTGAATTCGTGGGCGGGATTCATTTGTTGAGCGAGCCGGTATTGCACCAAAGCGTCCTCTGGCCGTTGCGAGAATCGATAGGCATTTCCTAGATCAGTGCGAATATCTGAATCATCGGAACCTTGTTTGATCGCTGATTGATAGTAGCGGATCGCTTCAGGCCAATTTTGATGATCGTAATAAAAATTCCCTAACGTGCGATCTGCTTGTGCTGGCGGCTGGCCTGCCGTGAGCTCCGGTGGTGGTAAGTGCGCAATTGGATCAGCTTCGATCCCAGTCACTGGCGCTCCGGCAATGGGTGTGACAGATAATTTTGGTAATAAAATTAAGTAGGTGGCGGTTGCTCCAATCAGCCCGCCACATAAACCGATAAGCGTGAAGGCTAACCAAGTGGAGCCGGCGGATCTCGGGGATGGTTCCGCAGCGATTCGCGATGTTTTCATATCAGTAAAGTGCAACTCTCCCGCGCTACGTCGAGCGCGCAAATGTCGGCCTCCGCTTCGCAAAAAACGACTCGGTAGCTAGCTATCCTAGGCTCAGCTGAGTCTAGGCCGCAGATTCTCAATAGAGGGTCGGCGCCGAGTCAGCACCGGCGCCAACTCGAAAATGGATCACGCCATCAGGGAAGCGTAATGCTGTAGCGCTGCAGTGAACTGCCCTCGATGCGGTGCAGAGCGGCGAGAGCGCTGTGTAAGGTAACTTTGGCCTGCAGTTCATTAACGCGGGCGGTGTCGAGGTCGGTTTGAGCTTGGAGTACGCGATAGGAGGTGGAGAGCCCGGCGTCGAAGCGGGCTTTTTCGAGTTCGTATTGTTTAAGGCTGAGGCTCGAGGCGAGGGTCGCAAGTTTGACGCTTTCGACGTTGGTTTCCACGGAGCGCACGGCGCTGCGCACCTGGACTTCAATGGTTTGTTCAATTTGGCGGAGGCGCACTTGCTCGCGATTGAGTGTAGCCAGGCTTTGACGGTAGCGTGCCTTATCCGCTTTTTGGCCCCAAGGGTAGCTGAAGGAAAAATCAACCTGCCAAGAGTGATTTTGCTGATCAAGTGCATCGCCGAAGGCATCGGTACCGCTCCCGTTAGTACCATTAAGACCGAGTGCCGCACCCACGCTGAGGTCAGGTTTGGTTGAATCGCGGGCGACAAGCAGGTCGAGTTTATATTGATCAATCGCCTCGATAGAGGACAGGTAATCGGGCTGGCTTTGTTTAGCCAACTGATAGGACGAGGCAAAAATGGGGGTGGCTTCGTTGACCTCGCTGAAGCGTACCGCGCCCACGGTGCCATCGAGCTCAAATTGCCCAATGAGGGCTAGCAGGGCATCTTGGCGGTCCTTGGCGGTTTGTTCAGCCAAAATCACATTCCGGCGGGCGTTGGCGACGCCGACGTCGGCCGATAGTACATCGAGATCAGTGGCGACTCCAGTGTCGCGGCGGACTTTAGCCTCGTCATAGAGCCGAACCGCGAGGGCCAAGGAAGCATTGCGCACGGTCAATTGCTCGCGAGCGAAAGCTAAATTATAATAAGCACTTTCAGTATCCTGGATTACGTTCAAGGCTTGCGCCTTAAATTCAAGATTGGCGCGAGTTAGTCCAATTTCAGCGCGGCGAAGGGAGGCCTGATTGACGGGTGAAGTGGCCCCACTCAGTAAATTTTGACGAACCGCGAGAGTGAGATCGGCATTGTAGGCAGGGTTGACGGCCGTATAGGCAGGGTTGGTCGCGCTGCGGTCTAGCTTGCTACTCGCGCTCAAGGTCGTGCCGGTATAAAGTTGCTGGCTTACCCCTACGCGAAGATCGGAGCTGGTGGCGCTGGCGGCCCCGGTGGAATTTTTCCCGTGCGAACCGCTAAGCGTGAGCAGGGGATCGTACCCGCCTTGGGCGAGGTTGATACTTTCCTTGGCGAGCTGCGGATTATATCGGCTGATCTCCAGATCGAAATTTTTGAGCAAGGCCCGAGCTACGCAGGCTGAAAGAGTGAGTTCGGGTTGACTGGGGGTCGCTTGCGCGAAGGTGCGGGAGCTGGCCAGTGCGGCGGCGAGCATGACAGTGAAGGAGAGGCGAAAAGAGATGGTCATAATTAAAAATTTCAGGCGGCTAAGCAATAACCCGTGAGGAAGGGAGAAAGTTTAATCTTTTTGTGACGACGGTCAGTGGACGTTGGTTTCAATCCAGAAAAATGCCACCGCGGGCGAGCGGTGGCAGTGTCCTGATAGGTGGGCGGCTTTATGGCAGGATAGGCGGCCCAGACGGCGAGCTCAGGGTGTCACCGGTGCGGATTTCTTAAGTTCACTTTCTACCAAGCCGCCGAGGTAGGAATTTTGGTTGGTGCCAGCCGTGAAAAGCATGAGCTGGGTCTGCAGCTCTGCATAACGCGGGTTAGTGGGGCTGAGATCGGGAAGTTTCTTTTCTTGGGCGTACACGATAAGGCCCTGCTCAGCGGTAGCGGTCATAGCTGAGACTTCGCCCGGAGCAAGATTCTGCAAGGCACTGAGCGCGGTGCTGGCCAAATCTTTGGGCGGAGTGCGCAGCGTGAAATTCGCAAAGCTCTTAACCTCTAATTTTGCATTGGCTGCTGCCGCGGTGAAATTGGCTGCCCCCATTTTGGCTGCGGCTTGCAGTTGGGTGTGCAAGCTACGGCCACGTTCACTGAAAAGCTTCCGCTTTTCGCTTTCCTTATAATCACCAGCGACCCGCTCACGCACTTCGGTGAAAGTCGGCTGATAACCTGGCAGGCTCTCGTTCCAGAGCAGAACGACAATGCTGTCAGCGGTCGGGAGTGGATCAGAGAAAAAGCGTTCAGCTGACAGGCGGGCAATAGGTTCGGCGTAGCTGGCGAGCCACGGCAGATTGGCCGGTGGAAAATCGGGGGCAAACGGCGCAATCGCAACTGCAGGCCGCCGCTGAGCGGTCAGGAACGCAGTCAGGCCACTTGAGTTCGCGGTCAATTTTTGCTCAAAAAGTGCGACCGTGAAATCGTTAGCAGCTTTGGAAGCCAGTTGGCCTGCCGCAGCGTTACGCAGGGCGGTCTCAACTTGGGCCCGCACCTTGGGGAAATTGTCTGCCGGACTGTTCGCTGAAGTAGAATCCTTTTTCGTGGGGTCAATTGGTGCGGGAAAGCTGGCGATGTTGGCGGTATAAAATGCACGCAGCTCAGCTTCGGTGGGTGCACCTGGCGGCATAAACTCAGCGACCTTAAACTCAACGTAGCTAAAACGTGGCCGAGCTGGTACATCGTAGCGGAAAGAATTTTCTTTATGGAATTTTTTGAGCAGCTCGTCCGTGATTATCAGGGTCGGGGTGAATGTTGCATAATCGAGCGTGGCGACTTGCACCGTCCAGTTGGACTCTGCGCGAATCAGCTGCTGCTTAACATCTGAAGGGAGTACGTACCCAGGTCCGCCAATGACTTGGCCTACTTGGGATAGGCGAGTGTCATCGCGGAGCACGCGATTAACATCGGCGGTGGTGAAAGAGGAGCCCGTCTTGAGCGCATCGCCAAAAGCCGTGTAGCGCTTCTGGTCGAATTGCCCTGTTTGGTCCTGGAACGCGCGCAAGGTAAGAACGTATTTAGCCACATGATCAGCTGTGGGCATTGGGAGATGAATTTCGTCGGCCACCGCTAAGCCAGCAATGCGCTGGAGGGCGTATTGTTGGAGTTGGGCGCCTTCGAGCGCGTTATAGCCGGCCTTGAGTTGGGCGCTCAGGTTTCCGTCACCCATGACGCGGCGGGCATCGTCTTCGTTCCCAAGGTTAACGCCAAAGAACATCTGTTCTTTTACCTTGTTGCCGGCTTTGCCGATGCCAGGAGCGGCGCCAATCGTGAAAACGAAAGGAATCGTGATGGCGAAGAGGAGGAACAGGAACACCAGCTTTGTGTGTCTCTGAAAAGTGCGTTGAATCCAGGTAATCATAGGGGGAAAGAGGCCCAAAGTAGAAATGGCTCGCTGGCTGTCAACAGGGGAAGCAGTGACTCGGTTGGGGACGCGCAGGGCCTTCTTCCCCGAGAAGCCGGGGGTATTCCGAGTGCGGCGGGATGAGCGCTGGCCATCGGCTGGCCTGTAACGCTGAGTTAGCCGCATCCATCAGGCCAATTGAGCGAAGCTCTCGCTTGATTAATTAATCCTACAGGGGCGGGCCGGCACTTGCAGCTGGCTAGGTTTTAGCGAATCGCGGTTGCCGGCTCCTGCGGCTCGTAGCGGTAGTCGGAAAATCCCTTGAGGATCGCCCAATGGATGAGCTTTTCCGTGCTGTGGATATTAAGTTTACTCAGGATGTTCTGGCGATGGGTGCGGATGGTCGCGGGACTGATGCCAGCGCGACGTGCAATTTTGTCATTGGCCCAACCGTAGCCGAAGAGAGGCATGAGCTCAAGTTCCCGGGGCGATAGAATTTTAGTGAAGTGATTCGGTTCTGCGCGAGCCGCCGCCATCGCGAGGCGCACGGTTTGGGAGAAGTATTTCCGGCCAGATTGAATGGCCTCAATTGCCAGCGATAGCTCGGTGGTGCTGGTGTCCGTTTTTAACAAAAGACCGCTCACTTTGCTCCGCTGGACGAGAGCGAGTACCTGATCGGGGGCTGAGGCGGTGAGGACCAAAATACGGGTGCGCGCTTGAAGATCAATGAGTCCCTCGATGACTTGGAAGCCGCTAATATCTGGCAGGCCTAAATCTAGAATAATCAAATCCGGCCGATGTTCGCGCGCTAGGTTAAGGCCTGTAGCCCCGTCTCCGGCCGAAAAAATGACAGTATCGGCAGGCGTGATTTCGCGTAATTGCCCAATCAGGAAATCACGAATTAAACTATCATCATCAATGCAGAGGAGGGTGAATAGTGGCATGGTCAGGGGATGGATAGTTACTAAAAAACTCCCATCGCCGCGGTCTGAAAATGGGCCTTTATTTAGGTGAATAATCCAAAGGAATACGCTGCGCGTGAGTGGAGTGGTAGACATCTCCTCTATGAATCGCGCTATTCAGCCGGAGTTAGATTAATGCTGCTGTACCGCTCCGTACCCGGTCTTGAAGGGCGGTGCGCACCAACTTATTACGATTACAGTTAGTTGCTCCCTGCTTTTTCCATCTGGGCTTGGTCTGCCCCTAGCCGGACTAATTATACGCTGAACCTAAGCGTCAATTAGAGATACGCCATCGTCGTCAGCAGGGCCATGCCGCCTATTCCTAATAGTGCTGCTAAAGCGAGGGGGATGTAGCTGAGGAGGATTGTGCAAAAATACAATCCAAGGGAACCGGCCGCGATTGCTAAGGCGGGAGCATATTGATTTTGCGACAGCAAAACAAAACCGAGGAATCCTAAACCAAAGGCGGCGCGAAAGCGGATAAAGGGATAAAGGCTGACCACGCCCAGTAGGAGTAGGAGACCGATGAAAGCATCAACTAATCCGAGGATGGCAAACGGCTGGCTGCTGATTTTTTCCACGTCCAGCGTGAGTACAAGATCGATGCTCGGTAAAATGAGGGCGGCTGCGCTGAGGAGACAGATGAGGGCGGCTGCGCGGGTGCCCCATTGAGCGGCATTCATCATGGCAACAGATTGGTCTACCCGACCTTTCGTTTCCTTCGTTCTTCCTTCCGCCGCCGCTAGAAAATCCTGCACAGTGATGGGCGCAATACTGTCTGCTTGCTCAGCATTGATGGATTTAAAGTCTTTTTGTTTGAACCCTAGTTTTTTCTTCTCTGGCCAGAGAGTAGCTTTCAGTTCGGCGTGGCTGCCAATCGTAAGCCATTGTTCACTGGTATTATCGTAATAAAAGGTTTCGGGAGTCACGCTTTTGGCGGCATCGCTTGATTCCGTGAGCGAGGCTAGCTGTTCCATGGTAAATGGGCCCCGCGCATCTGTATCGTGATGTCCGCGAATATAATATTCTGGTCCAGAGGAGGCTGAGGAGTCGCTCGACATGGGATTTAATCTGCAATTCGGAGCGGATGCCGCAAGAGTGAATTGCTCACGTTACATGCGAGCTAAGTCCGTCCGTAGTCCGAGCAGATGAAGTCCCGCCTCCAAAACCGTCAGCGTACGATGACAGAGGAGTAGGCGGCGCGCGCGTAAGGCCGGATCATCAACGATCACTTTATCTGCAGCATAAAAAGAGCTGTAGTCACCCGCTAATTCATAGAGGTAGAGACTTAGAAAGTGCGGTCGCAGGTTGTTCGTGGCGAGTTGCACTGCATCTGAAAATTTGACCAATTTTCGAGCAAGCATGATTTCGGCCGCCGTCGCTGGGGCGGTGGCTCCACTCACCGGCGGTTGCGCGGGATCAAAACCAGCTTTGCGGAAAATGCTGCGAATACGGGCGACGGCGTATAGGAGATAGGCCGCCGTGTTCCCTTCGAGGGAGATCATTTTTTCCCAAGTAAAAACATAATCACTTGAACGATTCTGCGAGAGGTCCGCGTATTGAACTGAAGCCACGCCGACAACATCAGCGATGGCGCGCCGTTCGGCTTCGGGGAAGTCCGGGTTTTTAGTGCTTACTAATTGAAACGCGCGTTCGCGTGCCTCGTGGAGTAAATCTTTTAATCGAATATTTTCACCGTTGCGGGTTTTCAGCGGCTTGTTGTCTTCGCCGAGCACGGTGCCGAAATCCACATGCTCGAGTTGCGGAAGCGGGCGCCGCGTTTGTTCAAACCATTTTTTGGTGGTGAGAAAGAGTTGATCCATGTGATCGCTCTGACGAAAGTCGATGACGTAGGCCACGCCATCGGCTTGGAAATTTTCGCTGCGATAAAGCGCGGTCGCGAGGTCGCTTGAGGCATAATTGGCAGCGCCGTCTTTTTTGCGAATAAGGAATGGTTGGGTTTTGAAGCGGGGGTGTTCGGGATGAAAAACGACGAGCGCACCTTGGCTTTCGCTGGCAAGGCCGCTGGCGGTGAGCTCTTGGTAAACGCGTGCGACTTTGTCGTTATAAAAACTTTCTCCGAGGGTGTAATCAAATTTGATGCCGAGTTGATCGTAGATGGCTTGAAAGGCGGCCAGGGATACATCGTTGATTTTTTGCCAGATGGCCAAGTTGGTGGCATCGCCTCCCTGGAGGTGCACGAGCTCTTGCTGAGCTTCGCTGAGTACAGCGGGATCAGCTTCGGCGGCGTGGTTACCCAATTTATAAAGCCGCTCAAATTCTTCTAACGGATCAGCGGCTAGGGCCGCGGTATCAAGGTGGCGTTTGTAAGCCCAAATGAGCTTACCGAATTGGGTTCCCCAATCGCCAATGTGATTATCGCGAATAACTTTCGCGCCCGAGAAAGCCAAAAGTCGGCACAACGCCTCACCGATTACGGCGGAACGTAAATGGCCGACATGCATTTGCTTGGCGGTATTAGGTGACGAGTAATCTACGATCCAGGTTTGACCGCGGCGCGCATTGGCTGCGCCCAACTGGAGGTGCTGCTCTGAATCGTAAGTTTGCAGCCAGCGGAGGAGAGCCTCTGGTTGAAGGCGGAAATTGATAAAGCCAGGCCCCGCTAGGGTTAATTCGAAATCAGCGGAGAGCTCGCCGAGCAAGTCGACGATCTGTTGGGCCAGCGCGCGCGGGTTTTGCTTCTCCCGCTTGGCAAACGCCAAGGCGCCATTGGCCTGAAAATCTCCATTGGCTGGATCGGCGACTCGCACCTCCGGTTGGAAGCCACGCTCGATCAAACCGAGCTTGCCGGCGGCCACTCGCAGGGCGGCATCAATGTGATTGGCGATGTTAAAAGGGAGATCCATTAACCGATTCAGGAATCGCGCTTGGCATTGAGCAAGAAGGATTTTCGCGGTGCGATGGCCGCTTAAAGGGCGCGGTTGGTTGGCCATCCCAGTCGTTTTATTTAGAGCCGAACGGGTTATTTTAGTCTCGACAAAATCGATAAAACTCGTTGCTTTTTTCCGCCTTGCGCCGCACGGCGTCATCCCCCGCAACACTATGACCTCCATGAGAAAACGTCCAATTCCTACCCGCCGGTTTATTAAACCATCGTTTACTTCCTTAATTGAGAAGAAACGTGATGGCCAGGAGTTCACTCAAGAGGAAATCCGCTATATTATCGATTCTACTCTGGATGGGGAAATGCCCAAGCACCAGCAATCGGCTCTCCTGATGGCGATTTATTTCGCCAATATGTCGGCCCAAGAAACCGCTATCCTCACTGAGGAAATGATGCTTTCTGGTGAAGTCATCGATTTATCACATATCGCTAAGCCCAAGATTGATAAGTATTCTACTGGCGGGGTGGGCGACAAAACGGCGCTCGTCTTAGCTCCCTTGGCCATGGCCAGTGGGGTGGTTGTGCCGATGATGTGCGGCGTTGAGCAGGAATATGTAATCACGACGCTCGATAAGCTTTCGGCCGTCCCAGGATTTAAGAGCCACATGACGATTCCACATTTCGTCGACCAATTAGCTCGAGTCGGTGGGGCAATCGCAGAGCAGAGTCCTGAACTCGCGCCGGCTGACCAGATTTTCTATGATCTTCGACTTGAGACTGGCACCATCCCTAGCCTGCCACTGATTACCGGCAGCGTGCTTTCGAAGAAACTCGCGGAGGGAGCCGAGGGCCTCGTGATCGATGTGAAGTGGGGCAATGGGTCTTTCATTCGCGACCTCGAGCAAGCCAAGCAATTAGCTCGTTCCATGACGCGTGTTGGCCGCTCGATGAAGCGCCGCTGCGTTGCGTTGGTCACGGATATGAATCAGCCGCTCGGTGATACGGTCGGCACCGCTCTAGAAATTAAAGAAGCCATCGCGCTGCTGAAGGGCGAAGGTCCCGAGGATATGAAAGAGCTCGTGCTGAAACTCGGCATGGAAATTGTTCGTCTCGCCGGGGTAGCTGGCTCGACCCTTTCGGCCAAGCAGACTGTCCAGCGTCACCTCACGGATGGTTCGGCACTCGAGAAATTTAAGGATATGATCAAGGCGCAGGGCGGCGATGTTTCCTACATTGACCATCCCGAAAAATTTCCGACGGCGCGCCATATTCGAAAGCTTCCCGCGCCCAAGCGCGGCTATGTGCACACCATCAATGCGGCGATGATCGCTAAGGGTGTATCGATTCTAGGCGCCGGCAAAGACTCTGCCCACCACGACAAGATTGATTATGCCGTTGGGGTTTCCGAAATCAGAAAGGTCGGCACGCAGGTTAAGCAAGGCGAGCCGCTGATGATGATTCATTATAATGATGAGGCTAAACTCGAGCAGGCTCTCAATTATTTTAAGGATGCCTATCGGCTCGCGCCGAAGCGGCCTATCCCGCCTCCGCTCATCGTCGAGCGCGTGGCTTAAGGAGCCTTCGTATTTTTTTCAGGCCGATCCCATTTTGCTGGATCGGCCTTTTTCTTTGCCCTTGGGGCTCGAGCGGCTTTGCGTGAACTGGCATGGAAGACCTTGAAGAAAAATCACCTATTAATCCTGGGCGCGCCGCCCTCGGCGATCCGTTGCCTCCTGAGCAATGGTCGAAGCCCTGGGCGCAGTTAAAGTTTGTTTCATTTCAGCCGGCGATTTTCCCGCGCATGCTCGGGGAGGTTTCGCGCGATGCGCGGCCGGGCGATTTGGTGTCGGTCTACGATAAGTTTGGCCATCGCGTGGGAACGGGGCTATTTAATCCGCGCGCTAAAATGCCATTGCGCGTTGTCGTTCACTCGAGCGAACCGATTGGTGAAGAATATTTCGCGTTAGCGATCCGTCGGGCGATCGCGTTGCGCCAGACGTTGTTTAAGCTCGATGCTCAAACAGATGCTTACCGGGTGATTAACTCGGATGGGGACGGCCTGAGTGGGCTTACCATTGACCGCTACGCCGATGTGCTGTACTGCGATGTTTACTCACTGGGTATGTTCCAGCGGCTACCGCAATTTCTGCCGCTGCTCCATGAGTTACTCGGGACAAAACATGTGCGCGTGCACGTCGATCATGACCTCGGTAGCCTCGAAGGCATTAAGCCTTCGCAAATGAAGGAGCTCACCGCTTCCGCTCCCGATAAGGTGCGCATCAAAGAAGGCGGCGTTAAATATGAGGTGGATTTTACCGAAGGACACAAAACTGGGTTCTTCTGCGATCAGCGCGATAATCGGCGGCGTTTTGGGCAAATGGTCGCGGGTGCTCGGGTCCTCGATCTTTGCAGCTACACCGGTGGTTTCGCTATTAACGCGGCTTTGGGGGGGGCGAGTGAGATCACCGCAGTCGATTTGGATGAGACCGCCATTGCCCAAGGGCGACGCAATGCTAACCTTAACCAAATCTCGCCGAATAAATTAAAATGGGTGCATACGGATGCTTTTGCCTATGCTCGGCAGATGCAAAAAAACGGAGAGCAGTTTGATGCCGTGCTCTGTGATCCTCCGAAATTTGTCATGACTCGCGAGCCGGCTGGCGCCTCTGAAGGCATGCGGAAATATTCCGATCTCAATCAGATCGCCGCTAGTTTAGTTAAACCAGGCGGTCTTTTCGTTACTTGTTCCTGCTCGGGTCTCGTCTCACTCGAGACTTTTGAGGAGTGCGTGATCAAAGGCGCTCATCGGCTTAATCGCCGACTGCAATTCTTCGATCGGACCGGCCCCGGCGTCGATCACCCCGTTTATTCTAACTGCCCCGAAAGTCGCTACCTGAAGGTGCTCTGGTCCCGCGTCGTTTAGCGCGTCGCGGGCTAGCTGGCTGCTTCAACCAAGCACAATAGAATGCCAGGCCTCGCGGGCATGATATTCGGGGGTTCGAAAATGAGCCGTCGACGACAGTACGTAGGGCTGAGTCGAGGTGCAGTCATAACGGCAGGCGGCTCCGCGCAACGATTGGCCCGCCTGCAATTGCTCCAGACCTAAACGAGCGGACGGCAGAAAGGTACGCGTCACCCAGAAATCAGCGGCAATGCGCACCGCACTGGTCACCCAATCCGTTTGAGGAATCATAAATTTTTCTAACGGTAAAGTGCCCGCGCGTACCGCTTGGAGCGGCTGACCGATCACCGGCCAGGCCAGTTGGAGTCGCTGATTTTCTGGGGTAACATGAAGTTCAAGGTATTCGGTCCCGCCTTCGATCTGCAGGAAAAATTCACAAATATCGCCGAGCTCCCAAGTGTACTCATTAAGGGTCAGCGCGCGATTGCGAGGGGCTTTCCCCATAAAAAGCGACTCTAGCCAAAGTCCCTGCGGCTCCCAGCTGATGCGCGCCCAGCCCGATTGAAATCCCGATTCAGCGCCCGCCACCCGCCAAGCTTGGCGCAGGGGTTGCCAGCTAGCCGAGATTATTGGGGGCGAAAGTTCTGCGAGGTCCGCCGGTGGTTTATGCCATGGAGCCGCGATCCAGACTGAGGGATTTATTTTAGGAGTCATGGGTGGCACAAACAAATACGGCTAGTTCCGGAGCTACCATAGGATGTCCAACACAGGATGCCTTTGGCACTTTAATCCTAAGAAGCACCGGCACTTGCTCGGGGTGTATCCCAGGACTTGATCTCAGCCAGCCACTCGGGAGCAAAGTCCATTTTCTGCGCAGCCAAAGCGTTATCGAGATGCGCTGGGGTGCGAGCGCCGACAAGAACGGTAGTTACCAGCGGATTTTGGAGCACCCAGGCCATTGCGAGTTGCAGCGGCGGCACGCCCACTCTTGCGGACAAGCGATGCAGCAAAGCTACGCGGGAAAAATTGCGCTCATTGAAATAAATATCCGCGTGCCCAGGGATCACATCGAAGCGGGTGCCTTTGGGCACAGCCGCACGATCAGCGGTGTATTTGCCAGTGAGGAAACCCGCGGCGAGTGGGCTGTAGGCCATTACACCCACCTGCTCGCGCTGCACCACGGGGAAAGCATCATGAGCAGATTGCAGCAGGTTGTAAGGCAGCTGGATCGTTTCAAAGCGCCGCAGGCCCAGCCGGCGACTGGCTTCGAGGGCCGCTTGCAGTTGCGGACCCGAATGATTGCTGCAGCCAGCGGCGCAAGCGAGACCCGCGCTGACGACTGCATCAATCGCGGCCGTGGTTTCTTCGATCGGCGTGACGCCGTCGTAGCTGTGATAAAGATAAAGATCGATGCGGTCGGTCTGGAGTCGGCTGAGGCTGGCCTCAATCGCGGCACGGACATGGTCGCGGGTGAATTCCCGAGTAACCTTGGTCACCAGGGTAATTTGGTCGCGACAGCCGCGGGCCTTTAACCAGCGCCCCACAATTTTTTCCGAGGAATGCATTTCATCGGATACTTCCCGCGTGTCAGTTATTCCGAGGTGCTCGCGGCGATAGGCTTTCGCTTGGCCGCCGCCATAGGCTTCGGCGGTATCGAACAGGGTGATACCGTTCTCACGGGCATAATCCATCAAGGCAAAGGCGGTTGCTTCCGGGATTTCTCGGCCGAAAGTCGCGCAGCCGAGGGAGAGTCGGCTGACGCTGAGAGTGCTGCGTCCCATCATGGCAGGCATGGTGGTGGTCTGGATTTACCAGCTCGTCCAGCCACCGTCGACGACGAGATTGTGACCGGTCACATAGGAGGCGCTGTCGGTCAAAAGAAAAAGGGTAGGACCGACAATTTCTTGATTATGGCCGATGCGATTGAGCGCAGTTTTTCGGTCTAAGTCTTGGATAAGACCAGGGTGGGCTTTCTGCACTGCTGGGTTGGGAAACGGGCCTGGTGAGATGCAGTTGAAGCGAACGCCGGCCGGTCCATAGTGAACGGCGAGATAGCGCGACATCTGTAAAACGGCCGCCTTGCTGGCGCCATAGTCAATGGGGTTAGGCGCCATTGGGTCATGATAAATGCGCGGGTCAGGCGATACGATGCCGTACATGCTGGAGTAAAGTACGATGCTCCCCGAGCCCCGAATTTTCATTTTCTCAGCCAGGGCTCGGCAAAATACGAAGGTCGGGGTGAGCGCCAGATCGAAGGTGCGTTGGAATTCATCCGCAGTGAGCACTTCCAAGCGTTTGCCGCTCGATGAGGCAGTCACGAGATGCACGACTCCGTCGGGCAAGCCGTGAGTCGCCACGAGCGTATCGATGGCTGCGGGTAGACCCGCGGCATCATAAAAATCGAGCGCGAGGGGCACCGTGCGGGTGAGTTTTTGTTCACGCACCAGCGCTTCCGCTCGGCCTGGTAAATCAAAGCAGATTACCTTGGCGCATTGCGCATCGAGCTCGCGCGTGATGGCTGAGCCGAGATAACCGGCTCCGCCCGTGACCCAGATTGTTTTACCTTCGAGAGAGTGCCAGGATTTCATTTTGCAGTATAGCCGCCGTCGACCGGTAGATTAGCTCCGGTGATATAAGTTGAGGCATCGCTGAGAAGAAAGACCACCGCGCCGCCCAGTTCACGCGGGTCCGCCATGCGACCGAGCATGGTCATTTTTCCATAACGCTCGAGAAAGGCCGGGGCTTGTGGTTTGTTGGCGTTAAAAATACCGCCGGGTGAAACCACATTCACGCGAACCCCTTGAGTGCCGTAGTGGGAAGCGAGGTAGCGCGTCAGATTAATCATGCCGCCTTTGTGGAAAAAATAATCCGGCGGGGCTTTCATCACCGTGCCTTCATACAACCATGGGTTCATGCCGATCGTGCCCATTTGAGAGGCAATGTTGACTAAGCTGCCCGAGCCTTGGGCCGCCATGACATCGCCAAACGTCCGGATCGCGGCGAAAAATCCGGTAGCATTGGTGGCCATAGATTCTTTCCACGCTGATAAATTATCGCTGAAGGAGGTCATCGGCCGGCTAGCTGCATTATAGACTACTCCATCTACACGGTGGTGCTGAGCTAAGACGCGGTCACGTAAAGCATGGAGAGACGCTTCCGAGTTGGTATCAACTTCCTCTGGGTGAACAATACGACCGGCGGCGCTTTCTTGGGCTACAATCGAATCGAGTGAGGCTCGACTGCGCGAAGCGACTACTACGGTAGCGCCGGCTTCACCGAGAGCCTTAATGAGCGCGGGCCCGAGCAGGCCGGTGCCGCCAAATTGAATGACAACTTTGCCTTGGAGAGAAAACGTAGGGGGCTGTGACATGATAGGGTGGGGGTGGGGAAAGTAGATTTAGATGCATCGGCCGCCATCAACTTCGAGGCAAACGCCGGTGACAAATTCTGAGGCGGGATCAGCTAAAAATACGGCGGCATTAGCGACATCGGTGGACCGGCCCAAACGTCCGAGGGGAATAGAGGCGGTAAACTTAGCGCGATTCTCCGGGGTGTCGGCGCTGCCCATGAACGTGGTCAGGAGAGGCGTCTCGGCTAGCGCCGGATTAATCGCGTTTACCCTGATTTTATCAGGAGCCAATTCTACGGCCATCGATTTTGTAATGAGAACGACCGCACCTTTTGATCCGTTATACCACGTCAGCCCGGGGCGGGGGCGAACTGCGGCGGTGGAACCGATATTGATGAAGCAACCGCTCTGCTGCCGGCGAAATAGGGGAACGCAGTGCTGCGCGGCGAGGTAGAGGCTCTTAACATTAACTTGGAAAATCCGATCAAACTCCGCCTCGCCTACGTTTAGCATGGGTTGGTTGGCGTGGCTGATGCCGGCATTATTGACCATGATATCGATACGCCCGTAATGCTGCACAGCGCTCGCAATTAAATGCTCCATTGCTTTATTTTGCGTCACATCAACGGCACAGAAAATGGCGTCATAGCCGCGAGCGCGCAGCGCGGCAGCGACTTTTTCACCGGTAGTAACGTTGATATCTGCGACAACCAGCTTGGCTCCTTGCTCTCCATAGGCCTGACAAATGCTTTCGCCAAAGCCCGAGCCAGCTCCGGTCACAATCGCGACGAGATTCTGGAGTCGCATGGTGGCTACGTAGCTATTTTTACGAACGGATTATGGAGTCGCATCCCGAGACAGCTGGTTAGCTTATTGATAGGGGGAGCGCGCCGCGGGTTTAATCTCGGTCGGTAGAGCGTCGATCAAGCCTTGGACGAGTTCGAGCCGTTGTTTAACGTACCCCGTAATCGCCACGACATCAGCGCCAATGCCAATGACGCGATAGCCCTCGGCCACCAATTCTGGGAGAGGGGCGATGAGGCCAGCGGTCATCGCAAATTTTCCATATTTTTTGCAGGCTGCGGCGACCCGCTTCCGCGCCGCGACCACTTCGGGTGCGCCAATTTCTCCTGCTTTGCCGATGCGATGACTGAAATCACCCGGCCCGAAAAGGATGCCGTCAAAACCGGGCACGGCGGCGATTTTTTCCACGTTCTCTAAGGCTTCGGGTGATTCAATCTGTAAGATAACGACCCGTTCAGTATTCGAGTGCTTGATATAATCGCCCATCGGAACGAGACAGAATTGGCCATCAGTATTGCCGCCATCGAGGGCGCGTTTGCCCATGGGGTGAAAACGGACCCACTCGACAATCTGACGAGCTTCTTCCGCGCTCGCGACGTGGGGGACAATGATCCCCGTGGCATCGGCTTCAAACGGCCGAATATAGTCACTGTAGCTGCCGCGACTTACCCGCACGAGGGAATCCATGTTATGCAGGCGAGCTGCGCGGATCTGGTTTTCTAAGGCCAGCCAGTCGTTCGGGACATGTTCGCAGCAGAGCCAGACTGCATCGGCGCCGGAAAGACCCGCGATTTCGATCACGCGAGGATCAGAGAGATTGATTTTGAGTACCGTGGGCAGTTGACCTTCACGGAGAAGTTTGAGGACACGACTAGAGCGGAGTTTCATAAAAGGGCGGAGGGTTTAAATTTCAGTGAGCAAAACTTCGCGGCCGCCTTCGTCGCGACTACGAATACCAGCGATGACGAGCTGCATGAGCTCAACCGTTTCGGCAAAGGGGAATGGATAAAATCCTGTGCGGAGATAGCTGATGAAGGCTTCGAGCTGAGTTTTAAATGCGTAGAAAGAATCACCGGATACGGTTTGGACTTTCCCCGCAGTGCCGCAGAGTTGCAGGCAGCCAAAGCTGCCGTACATGTCAGCGGATGCTACGACGATAATGTCGGCCCCACACTGATGTTTTAAGTGAACAATATTGCGGTCGCGCGTGCCGGTATTGCGCGCAGAAATAAAGCCAGGACCGAGAATCGGGTAGATGGCTTCGAGAGCGTGGATGCCGTAAGTCTCCCAGCTTTTTGGCGTGGTAATACTCACGAAGCGCAAATCGCCGAGTTCCCGTGTCGATAGTCGGTAAGGCAGAAATTCCTTGGTGTAGCGCATGCTGCTCGAAGACATGATCGGCTTGCCGGCGGCGACCCAGTCCTGAAATATTTTTAGATCAGGCGCATTGTCGGTGAGCGGTTTATCGATAAAAATGGGCAGACCAGCTTCGACGAAAGGCCGAGCGCGGGCGACGTGTTCATGGCCGATATCCGTCGCGATGACGACGGCATCGACGTGTCCGATTACATCCGTTGGTTTGGCGACCACCTGCGGTATGAGGGCGCACTGCGCCACATGTTCTGCGGTAAAGCCGCCATCGCCCACGCAGCAGATATGGGTGACCTTGGCGCCGGCAATCGTGAGGGTATCGAGCGGCTGTTTATTGAGATATTGGGGAATGCCGGCGAACGGGCATTCGCGGGTCATGAGTTCGCGGTTGTAGCCGTTAAACATCGCGCTCCAAGAATACGGATGACCATTGCCCGGAGTGCTGCCAATCATGGCGAGCCGAATAGCTTGAGGGTGTTTAACTAAACTCATAGAGGAGAGGGCGGGCGGGCCGCGGTGGGGTTATTCGACATTAATGCTCAATTTACCAGTAAGATACTGCCCGCGCCAAACGTCGAGCGCGTCGGCTACGTATTGTTTAAGCGAGCGTTTTTCACCGACATGCTTTAGAAGTTCTGGCAGCCAGCGATTGCCGAAGCGTACGTGTTGGGTTTCATCCGCAATATCGTAGCGGACGAATTGCTCGCTGAGTTGATCCCCTGATTTTTGATGAGCTTCCACGCGACGGTGACGGTAGGGGAAGGCGTGTACTTCGTTGCCCATAGTTAGCATGCAGTACTGCATCACCGGCGGAAATTGACTCCGCCATTTGTAGATATGCAGATATTGCGGCGACTGAAAGGGATCCATGTTGTGTCCCCGCATCCATTCGTAACCCATCAAACAGTGCCGCACTTCGTCGTAAAGATGGCGGGCGGTATCAAATTGAAATTCCCACGGCATGTGGGGGACGAGGTACATAACCAAGCCGACAGTTTCTGCGGCTAACATCTCCGTGGAGTAGCGCTCAAATTCTTCAACCGTATGCTCGCGATAATTTTCTTCCACCGGCATGGGCTCCATATCCGCGGCTCGATTGTTGAAACGACTATCACGGGCCGCTTCGCGCGGCGGAGTGAAGGGGGTGCGGCTCTTTGGTGGGCGCGGCGCTTTTTTAGACCGTGCTTCTAGCCCGCTAACGCCAGCCGCATGGGCCAGGAGGGCGCCAATGTATTTTTCCCACGTGCGGGCGGCCGCGGTAATCTTGCCAGCTCGAGCGGCAGCGGCGAGGAGGGGTTCGATCCGTTTTTGTTGGGCTCGTAGGTCAAGCAGAGCGTGCTGGATGGCATAAACGCTCGGCTGATCGCTGTTGGGGAAAGTGGCAGTCTCGTGACTGGCTAACGCGGCGATCAGACTCGGGACAATTACGTGATAAATGCCGAGGATCAGGCCGAATTCATCGGGGGCGTGTCGCAGCTCTTCCATTAACGTGACGAGCGCGCTGTCGGTGGGCTTCTGAAACGCCGGAGATTGAATCTCGCGCAGGCGCAGATAAAGCGCGTTCACCTGCACGGCATTTTCCCAGAGGCTACGGCCCATTTCGCATTTCAACTCAAAGTCCGCTGCTTGCGGGAGCCAGCCTGCGAGAATGCGCATGCTCTCGTGCTGGACAAAGCGGTAGCGATTTAGCAACCGACGGTTTGCATCAATATCGATCGCGATCTTCGCTGGGCCGTCTTTGCTTGTGGCCCTGGTGCTAAGTGAGCGCGCCACCGTCTTGATCTTCGTTTTAGCGACGAGGCGCCGTGAAATGATCGATGAAGGGCTACGGGGTTTCATGAGTAATGAATCAAAGAGGAAAGCTTCGCGCGGCGGGGTTAGGCTTTGACGTCTGCACAATTAACGCGGAGCCCTGAATCCGCGGACGCGATGGCGGCTAGATTGAAGCGCAAGGTCTGGAGCGCCGCTTCCACGGTACATAATTTGGCTGATTTCCCTTCGATTTGATCGATGAATAAATTAGCCTGAAGGATATAATTGGTATCGCGATCGCTGGGTGGTGATTCGCGCCAATTCCAATCGGCGTCACCCAGTCGGAGTGTGCCCCAGCGACGGTTATGAAATTCTATTTTCACACTGCCGGTGGCGGTGTTGAATTGCAGGGTGCTTTCGTTGGGGGCTTGAAACTGGTTAAGCGTATAGTTTACGAGGATGTCGCCATGCCTTGAACTGATATTGACGGTGTCCTCTACGGTTACACCGGGGAGTGCTTGATGGGCGCAATCGCAATAGAGACTATCGGTGGGTCCGAGCACGCTCTCCACCCAGTTGGCCATGTGGGTGAGGGCATCTTGGATGGCGCCACCGCCGGTTTTACGGTCGCGATAATAAGTCTGGGCATAGGGCGCAGCATGCGCCGGACGCATAATAGGAAAATGCTGGCCGCTCGTTAATGTGACGTGACGGATCGCGCCCAATTCCCCTGTGCGGAGGAAATCGCGAGCAGCGATGAGCAAGGGCGAGGAATGCAGGGTGTACCCGACCACGGCTTGCCGACCGGATAAATCGCGTGCCTTGAGCAAGTCATGCACCCCCGCGAGAGAGATCGAGAGAGGTTTTTCGATGAGAACATGGCAGCCTTTTTGCAGGACACGGATCGCCATCGGCACGTGTAAGTGCGCCGGTGTACAAATTATAACTGCGTCAAATTTCTCCTGCGCCAAGGCTAACTCCCAGTCGTTGAAAGTTGCCACTTGGTAAGTCTTGGCAAGGTTAGCCAAGATCGTAGGGCTGGCGTCACACGCGGTGACTTTAGCCCGTCCGGTGCTCTGAAAGCACCGCAAATGGCGCTCGCCAATACTGCCACAACCAATCACAAGTACAGATATCATGCTTTTAGGAATGCCGGAAATTTTAATCGCCCGAGGGCGGGCTTAGATACGGTCTGCTGGGTTAAATAATGGACTCGAACGATTCAGTATTCTTATCTGTATACAACTCAAATTTTTATTATCATGAAAAGTGTTAACACCGATGTGGCCTATAATTACATCCGTAAGCGGATTTTGAATGGGGAATTTGCCCCTGGAGCCTATTTAATGACGGAGGTGTTGGCGAAAGACATTAAGGTTAGTCGCACGCCGATCCGCGATGCCTTGCGGAAGCTGGAGACCGATGGCCTCGTCACGATTCGTGCACATTTAGGTGCCAGCGTTAAGCAGATGAATATTAAGGAATTTCGTGAAATGTCTGATTTGCGCTTAGCGCTCGAGAGTCACGCGGCCGGCCTGGCGGCCTCTCATCGCACCGAATCTGATTTACGGGAAATTCAGCTCGCTCTGAAGGCCATGCATGGCCTCACCGAGCAAATTATCACCGCGCCGCAGGATCAAGCCTTGTTGAGCGAACTGATTGTGGAGGATGTCCGCTTCCATATCGCGATTATGTCAGCAGCTAAGAATGATCTGATGAAAAAAGAAATTCTCCGACTGCACTTGCTCAATCGCGTGATCTCTAGCCCCGCCCGAGCAAAATTCACTTCCGGGCAAAAACTTAAATCTGTGGAGCGCCGTCGGGCCGTCCAAGCCATGCATGAAAAGATTTATGATGCTATCGTGCGTTCTGATGTAGTGGCCGCGAGAAACGAGATGGCTTATCATCTACAGGAATTGATCAATCATAACTTGATGATCATGACCCAGACCGAATCTGGCCGCGCCCGTGAGCTGACCGCCGATGAGTTGGCTTACAATACTTAGGCCTCGATCATCATTTAAGTCGCAGGCGTGGGATCGTTCTAACGGGTGATCCTACGAACGAAGGGCATCAATTAGAAAAGGGGGGGGGCTAAGCCCCATCAATCCATTTTGCACCCGCAGTTCGTTCGCGTAGGTGTTAAATTTAATTACACGCTGAGGAGACTTTAAGTCTAAGTAGCGGGCTTTACCCAGAAGCATAACTGAATGCTATATTCATATGTATGCATTGAAAGTATGTCTCCTCAACCCCACCCCGACATGAGTTCGAATAAAAATAGTTTAACCCCTCCACGTAGCATTTTTGCTGCGTGTGCCGTTTGCTTGCTAGCTGCTCTTCCCCTTAGCGCTCAGCTGACACCACCTGTTGCTGGCGCCGAAAAAGAGAAAGCCCTCGAGCTTTCTGTTTACCGCGTATCATCATCATCAGGTACCGGCTACATTGCTAAAACGGCCACACCGTTTAAGACCAAGCAGCAAATCGTAGATATTCCTCAGTCGATATTTTTGATGACCCGCGATTTGCTCGATGATATTGGCGGGACCAATACCTCTGATATTATTATCTATGCAGGGGCTATTCCTAAGTATCGCAGCGAGGCATTCTCGATGCGCGGCAGTAATGCTGGGGTCACTTACCCCCTGGTTGACGGTCAAATCGACCGGACCATTTTCATGGATAGTTTTTTTGTGGACGCCTACGAAATTATCAAAGGACCAGCTGCGATGCTTTATCCGAACTCCGCTCTCTCGGGGGTTATTAATAAAGTAACAAAGAAGCCCCTGCAGATATCACAAAATTCCGTGCGGGCCAGCGTGACGAGCCTAGGTTTGTATCGGACAGAATTAGACTCGACGGGTCCGCTCGGTCAATTGGGGGACTGGAAAGTCAGCTACCGTTTTCTCGCGGCTTATCAAGATGGTGATGCTTATTGGCGCAATGCCAAGGACAGCAGAATTTTAGTCCATCCTTCGCTCCAGTTTGATCATAAGGACACCAGCATATTCATTGCCTACGACCACCAAGATATTACGCGCCCATCAAACGGCAGTGGTATCATTCAATTGGACGGGAAACCCTTCGTTGGGGCAGGTCGCAACGAGCTGAATCTTCCTCCTGGGGCCAGCGAACAGCATTTGCATAACGCCATTCGGGCGCAGCTCGTCCAGACGTTTTCGAAAAACTGGGAAGCTAAAATTGCCGGCGATATCAACGAGCTCGATCGCAAAGGAAGCATCGTATTGCCGCTGGGTGGGGTAAACTGGGACAACAAGACCATTTCTTTCGGTAATCGGCTCAATGATATCGTCTTGGATCATTATAATTTCTCCGTGGACGTGAATGGCCGCTACGATCTTTTCGGGATCAAGCAGCAGAGCACTTTTGGCACGACGGTTACCGTCATGGAAACGCGGCAGAACTTATGGACTAATACTGATTTCACCGATTCGAACAACGTCGCGAATCGCATCATTCGGCCATTATACACCCCGAGTGTGGATACTTTGCCGGTTAAGCCCTACAATGCTTATGTACGGCCGGCTAATCCCGGGACGAAAGTCCGGGCTGATTTGGCAAATTTTTACTTCCAGCAGAACATGGATCTTATTCCTGATCGGCTTTCTCTGGTTGGTGGATTTGCGCAATACAGTAATGAAACCTCAAGCGTTGCGAACATCAGCATTCGCCCAGTCGTCGCGACTGTCTTACGGGCCAATGCTTTAGTTCACCGTCTGGGCGTTGTTTTCCACGTGACTAAAGACATCACGCTTTACGCGATGGATGGGACCAATCAGCTGCCGCCTACTACGGCAGTATTACAGACTGGTAATGTGGTGCTCCCAGCTGATGGTAAGGGCAAAGAAGTTGGTTTGAAGTACAGCTTTTTTGACGGCAAATTATCTGGTCAGATCGCTTCATTTAATCTCGTGACCAATGGTCTGACCGTATTCGGCGGTACCTTGCCTCCTTCGCTCGGTGGCGGACCCTATGTTCTGCCTGTCGGTAGCTTGACGCAAAAGGGCTACGATGGCGACATTGCGCTACGCTTGACGCCACAATGGCAATTGGTGGGATCATTTTATTCGGGCACGGTCAAAAATCAAGATGGCCTGCCGATCGATGATTCTTACACCGGTTCATGGAGCTTCTTCACGAGCTATGATACTGAATCAATCAAGGGGTTAACCTTCGGTGCCGGTGCCTCTCGGGCCACGGGGCGGGTGGTTAGCACCGGTAGCGTGACTTACCCCACAGGGATGACGAAGCCACTATTTATCAATGTAGCTCCTGGCACGCCAGTGGAGCTATTTGCGAATTATAGCCCTAATCGCCGTTGGACTTACCGGGTGCAAGTCGACAATGCCCTCGACAGCCTGTATGCGGTTGGCCTCAACGCGGCTTACCTGATCGATACGAGCTTGCCCCGTAGCTTTAGCTTTTCCGCTAAGTATAAATTCTAAGCGATTTTTTAAAGCCTAGGTGAATTCTTTGACCGCATCTCCGGCGCCTGCCGGGGGTGCGTTTATTTGTTTTTAGCGTGCCGGCAAGTAGCGGTTCAACATCCGTAGATTTGATTCAGAAATATGCTTCGAGCGAGCGCTCAGTGGTAATGCTCTTTCGCTAGCACGGCCGGAATTTATTTCTTCCTTTGCATCATTTGAATAACCCTGAGCCCAATCGTCGCGACTTCTTGCGTCGTGCGGCGCTGGCCGCCGGCTTGGCTTCGTTGCCGCCGGCCTTGGCTGGTGCCCCTGAGACGGCGCCCGTAGTGGCCGCGCCCGTTTCCTTGGCTGCTGGTTATCTTTCTTTTGGTCTGGAGGAAGCTGCTTTTGTGGAAGCGATGGTGGATGTGATGTGCCCGGCGGATGAGCATACTCCGCGTGGCGTGGAGTGTGGCTTGGCATTATTTATCGATCGACAGTTGGCGGGGGCTTTTGGTCGTGGCGAGCGACTCTATCTGCGTGGGCCTTGGCGGCAGGGGCGACCGGAAGATGGCTATCAATTGCCCTTAACGCCTGAGCAGTTTTTTAAAACGGGCCTGAAGGCGGCCGACCATGCTTGTCACCAGCAGCATGGCCAGCATTTCGCCGACTTAGCGGCGCCGCTGGCCGACGTATTTTTATTGGCGATCGCTGAGGGTAAAATCCTCGATGCGCGTCTCTCTTTAGCCGATTGGTTTAATGATTTAGTTTATCCATTATTCACGCAGGCCTGCTTTGCCGATCCGATTTACGGGGGCAATCAAGATAAGGTGTTTTGGAAGCTGTTGGGCTATCCGGGACTACCGGCCGTCAATGGCCTCAACATGGTTAAGTATCGTGGTAAACCATTTCCGGGCGCGAAAAATCCTCAGTCGATTCAGGATTTTAGCTAACTATCACGGCATGAAAATTCTCCCGCAACGCAGTGTCGTTATTGTTGGTGGGGGAATGGCGGCTGGCTTGATTGCTCGGCAACTGGCCCGCCAGGGGATTGACACCGTGGTGCTCGAGCGCGGTGGCGATCATCGGGCTGGACCCGAGGGGAAAATTCCCACGCAGCGCGATGAATTGCGTTGGGATGTGCGCTCCGGCTTGATGCAGGATGCAGCCACCGAAACTTACACGCTCCGGCGCGAGCGGACTGAGTCGGCGTTGCCGATGAGGCGACTAAGCGCTTTTCTGCCCGGCACCGGTGTTGGGGGCGCGGGTAATCATTGGAATGGTCAGGCTTGGCGTTGGGCAGACTATAACATGGCGTTACGCTCGCGGTTGGAGGCTCGTTATGGGCGCGCGGCCATTCCACGTGATATGCCGGTGCAGGATTGGGGGGTCACTTACGACGAGTTGGAGCCGTATCATGATCTGTTCGAAAAACTTTTTGGCATTGCTGGCCAAGCCGGAAATATTCGCGGGAAAATTATTCCTGGCGGCAATCCTTTTGAGGCTCCGCGGCAAAATGACTACCCTCAGGCGCCTTTAGAAATGACCGAGGCTGGGTTGATTTTTAAAGAAACCGTATCGCGCGAGTTTGGCTATCACCCCTTTCCCTCACCCGCGGCTAATTCGACGGGGCCCTACGTTAATCCTGATGGGATGCGGCTGGGCGCGTGCCAATATTGCGGCCACTGTGAACGCTTCATCTGTGAGGCTAATGCGAAGGGCACGCCAGAAGTCTTGCTCTATCCCTGGCTCGAGCAGCAGCCGCATTTTGAACTGCGGCGTTACTGTCAAGTGCTCGGCCTAGATTACGATCACGCCGCGCAACGCGTGCGGGGCGTCCGATATCTCGATTTGCTCACGGGGATCGAATATTTTCAGCCGGGTGGGGTGGTGGTGTTGGCGGCCTTTACCATGACCAATACGAAGTTGCTGCTCACTGGCCGGATTGGTCGGCCGTATGATCCTGCCACCGGGGAGGGCGTGGTGGGTAAGAATTTCTGTTACCAAGCTAATTCTGGCATCGCGTTGTTTATGCGCAATCGCTGGTTGAATCCTTTTCTCGCGGCCGGTTGTACGACCACGATCATCGATGAATTTAATGATGATAATTTTGATCACACCGGACTTGGCTTTCTGGGCGGTGGTTACATCGGGGTAGGCGTCTCTTCCGGTCGGCCGATTAATACTCGGCGCCTACCACCGGGCACCCCGCGCTGGGGTACGCGTTGGAAACAAGCGAATGCCGAGTGGTATGCCCATACGGGTGCGATTGGTACGCAGGGCAGTTGTTATCCTCATCGGGAAAATTATCTGGATCTCGATCCTGACTACACAGACGCCTTCGGTCAGCCGCTCGTGCGCATGAATTTTGATTTTCGCGAAAATGAACGACGGGTATCGGCCTTTTGCACCGAACGGGCTGAGCAAATTGCTCGCGCGATGGGGGCCACGCTGATCGGGCCCGTGGCGGCTCGCACCAGTCCTTTTGATGCTCGAATGTATCAGGGGTCGCACATTACCGGTGGCACCATCATGGGTGCTGATCCCGCGACGAGCGTGGTGTCGCCGCGCCTTCAGCATTGGAACGCCGAGAACCTTTTTGTGGCTGGAGCCTCGGTCTTTGCGCACAATGCGGGGCATAATCCGACCGGGCCGTTAGCTGCCCTGGCCTTGCGCTTGGGGGAAGATATTGCCCGTTACGTAAAAACTCCGGGTTACTTATCATGATCCTCGCTAGCAAATTTAAGCGCCGCGGCTGCGTGTTAGTTGGGGTCATTCATTGGGCCGCGCTTCAAGCGGTAGCGGTCACGCCGAATCCAGAAAATGGCCGCAGGCTTTTCGCGACTTGCGCGGCTTGTCATGCGCCCAACCAAGTAACCAGCACTGGTCCTGATCTTCGAGGGGTGGTCGGGCGCAAAAGCGGATCGGTCCCAGGGTTTCGCTATAGTCGAGCGCTCAAGAATACCAAATTTATTTGGGATGAGGTCCGGCTTGATGCTTATTTAGCTGAGCCCCAAGTGGCTGTTCCAGGGAACGCGATGCCTTTTCCTGGTTTGCCGGAAGCGACGGAGCGACAAGACCTGATCGCGTATTTAAAAACTGTTAAATGAGGAAATTTTTATATGAACCGTAAAACATTTCTGACTGCACTGGGGGCGGGCGCTCTCGGTGCCCAAGCCCTGAAGGCGGCGGTGGTCGCGCCCACGGCAGCCCTGCCCTCGCGGTCTACGGGAGGAGCTCAGCTGGCTGAATTGCTTTGTCTCGATGATGTTGAATCACTCGCGCAGCGGCAGATGCTATCATCCGTTTATGATTTCGTGGCGGGTGGGGCGGCGGATGAATTAACCATCCGCTGGAATCGCGAAAAGTATCGGGATATTCGTTTACAGCAGCGCGTATTATCTGATGTGTCCGACCTCGACTGCACCACCACCTTGCTGGGCAAGCGACTCGCGATGCCGATTCTTTTGGCTCCGACCGCCAATCATCGTTTGGTGCATCCTGACGGCGAGCTGGCAACGGCGCGTGGGGCCGGCTTGGCCGGAGTTACGATGGTGCTGAGCAGTGGATCCAACACGAGTATTGAAGCGGTGAAACAGGTCGCGACTGAACCGGTTTGGTTTCAACTCTACGTATCCAAGGATCGTGGGCTGGCCCGCGCGCTTATACAAAGAGTCGAAGCCGCCGGGGCCGCTGCCTTGTGCGTGACGGTCGACAGTCCTTTAGATGGCCCGCGGAATCGCCAAAATCGAGCTAAGTTGGTTATCCCGCCGGGGGTAGGTTATCCGCATTATGTGGGTATCACCGCACCGCCGACCGTGGTCACGCTGGATACAGTGCGGGCGCAATTATTAGACTGGCGGGACATTGATTGGATTCGCTCGATCACAAAAATGCCGATGTTGCTGAAGGGCATCATGAGTCCAGTCGATGCCGAAACGGGAATTAAGGCCGGGGCTGATGGTTTAATTGTGTCTAATCATGGCGGTCGTTGTTTGGATACGCAGCCAGCAACCATCGAGGCGCTGCCACGAGTGGTACAACAGGTGAGCGGTCGCGTGCCCGTGATTGTTGATGGCGGTATTCGTCGCGGTACCGATATCGTTAAGGCGCTCGCGCTCGGGGCCACCGCCGTACAAATCGGGCGGCCTTATGTTTATGGTTTAGCCGTCGGCGGCGCGGAAGGCGTGGCCCATGTCGTCAAGATTTTGCGCCAGGAACTGTTGTTGGCGATGGCGCTGCTGGGCCGGCGCAACATTGCCGCCCTCGATCGCACCGTGCTGTGGGATTAACGGGCTTAGTTTCACGCCCTCACGCTTACTTATTTTTCAAATTTTTACTGTTACCCCAACCTAAACAAAATCCCTCGTTATGAAAAAAATTCGCTTTGGTATAACCGGTTCCGGCTACATGGGGCGCACCCATGCGGAAGCTATTAAACATCTCAATGCCTCCGGCGAATTAGTCGCCATCTGGGGCGGCACCCGTGCGGCGGCGCTGGCGGCACGCTGTGGCGCGGCTTGCGAACCAACCCTCGAAGGATTGATGCAGCGTAAGGATATTGACGCGGTGATTATCACGACACCTCACCAGTGTCATTTCAAGGAGGTCATGCTCGCTTTGGAAAATGGCAAGCACGTGCTGATTGAAAAGCCTATGGCCACAAAATTAGAAGATTGTGACCAAATGCTGGCCGCGGCGAAAAAGCGCGGGTTGGTGACGGCGGTAGCGCATAATCTTCGCTTCCGAATTAATCTGCCAAAGATGCGCGAATTAATTAAGTCGAATGCCCTCGGCGATATTCAGAGCATGCATTTTTCGATGATCCGGCAGTTGGCCAATGCCGGTAATTTTGGCGGCAATAAGACGGGCTGGGTTAATCAACCTGAAACTGTGGGTTTTGTGATTGATGGTCTCCCGCACGGCGTCGATGCCATGCGTTGGGCTACCGGAGCTGAAGTGACGCGGGTCGCCGGCTTCAGTCGTACCTACACGCCTGACCGACCGATTGAGGATACGACTGTCGGCATTATGGAATTTTCCAATGGCGCGGTCTGCTCGGTGCACACGACGATTGCCTCACACGGCTTTTTCGCGGGGGAAATGGCGCGGCTGATCATTTGCGGCAGCAATGGCAGTCTCGATATGGATGGCTTTGGTGATATGCATTTCACCGATCGAGAGAAAGGCTGGCGGCTTATTTCCAATCAGCCTCCGGTCATGGCAGATGATCCCGAATCAGCTTATAAAGTGGGTCGGATGCAGGCGTTTTATAATCAGATGCAGGCGTTCATTGATCGCATTCATGGAAAACCCTCGGAAGTAGCGACGGGGGAGGATGGCCGCGCGGGTCTCGCCGCTTGTTTGGCGATGCTCACCTCGACGCGCGAAAATCGTCTCGTACCACTCACCTAACAATCCCTTCCCCGATCCTCTCGCTGCTGCGCAGGATCGGTCAATTTTCCGGATAGTTTCATCCCGCTACTTACTCCAATACTATGTCCACTTCTGCGGGAAAGCCCATCGCTTCGCGTTTATCTCTGCCCACCGGCGCTTGGTTGGTGGTTGGCTTGCTCTGGTTAGCCGGAGGCTCGAATTACCTCACCCGCACCATGCTCACCACGATGCGGGGATCCATCATGGAAGAAATTCCCATGACCGAAGCTCAATTTGGGCTGCTGACCTCGGGCTTCCTGTGGATTTACGCTCTCGCCAGTCCGTTGGGCGGTTATTTAGCCGATCGTTTCAGTCGCCATCTGGTCATCATTGGCAGCATTTTTGCGTGGTCACTGATTACTTGGATTACGTCGTACGTAAAATCATTTGAGCACTTTTTGGTTTTACGCACTTTGCTGGGACTGACCCAGGCCTTCTATATTCCGGCGGCCGTTGCCTTGATTATTGATTATCACCGTGGGCCCACCCGTGCGCTCGCAACGGGCATACACTCAACGGGAATGATCTTGGGTTCTACTATTGGCGGCATCGCCGGCTGGTTGGCCGAAACTCACAGTTGGAGCTACGCCTACACGATTATCGGTCTGCCCAATCTCGCGTTGGGCATCCTGCTTTGTTTTTATTTGCGCGAGTCGCCCCGTGAGCATCTTGACACTTCCGTTGTTAATGCTCCGCTCGAAAAAATTAGTTTTAGCGAAGCCGTCCTTAGTCTGAGCACCACGGGGCCATTTTATCTCCTCATCTGTTCCTGGTGTCTGCAGGGGGCGATCGGCTGGATTATTATCGGGTGGATGCCGACCCACATGCGGGAGCAATTTGGCCTTGGCCAAGGCTCAGCGGGATTCTCGGCCTTGGGTTATGTGTTCGGCGCGCAAATGATTGGTTTAATTGTAGGCGGTATTTGGTCTGACCGCTGGAGTCTGACCCAGCCGCGCGCCCGGCTCATTTTACCGACAATCGCCCTCATGTTGGCGGCGCCAGCCTTTTGGTTAATGGGCTGGTCGCATCAGATGGCCTTTACTGTTTTGAGCCTCATCATGTGGGGCCTCGCGGCGGGCTTTTTAGGGGCCAATATGATGCCGATCATCTGCTTGATTGTTGATGCTCGCTATCGCGCTACCGCTTTGGGGGTGCTTAATTGTTTCACCGCCATCTCTGGCGGATTGTCCGTTTACGGCGTAGGGGCATTGCGGGATGCCAAAATTGGTATCGGTCCCATCCTTACCTTTGCCGGCTTCGGGGTTTTTCTCTGCGGAGTTTTCCTTTGGTTAGTCAACGTGACTCTGACGAAATCCTCCCGCGCAAAATCTCTCGGTTAAATCTCAAAAAATCTTATTATCATGACGCAATTAAACCTGCAAAGCTGGTCTCAACGGGCTCGTCTCGCTCTACCCCGAGCTGGCTGTGCCGCGGGCGTGTTGGCGGATAAACTCATCGTTGCCGGTGGCACCTATTGGTTGGACGGCAAGAAATTTTGGGATGTCCGGGTGGACGCTTTTGATGCGCGCGCGAATCATTGGGTTGCGTTAGCGCCGCTCCCGCAGCCGCGCGGCGATGCAGCCGCTTTGGCCGTGGGCGATAGCTTTTATGTTTTTGGCGGCGGGGCCGAGGGTGGCGCTGAATCTTCGGTGATGTGCTATCAGTCAGGGGCGTGGCGCGAATCGCTCGCCATGAAATTGCTGGCGCCAAGGCGTTCATCAGCGGTGGCGATGCTGGATGGGACAATTTATTTGCTCGGTGGTCTTGCTGGTACGGGCAGTGATTTCGCGGCAGCCACCTCCACGGTCTGGGCCGCCCAACCCGGAGGCGCCTGGCAAGCGCGGGCGCCGATGCCCGGTCCGGTTCGCTTCAGTGCGGCCGTTGGGGCGGTAGCCGGACTACTCATCGTGGCGGGCGGTTGCACCCCCGATGAGGGCAAGGTGAGGAATTTAGATGAAATTTTATCCTATAATCCCCAGACTGATCGCTGGTCGGTAATCGGGCATTTGCCCGGCGCCCTGCGCGGAGCCTGTGGACTCGTGGTGAAGAATCGCCTGCTGGTGGTCGGTGGTTATACCGATCAATTCATCACGCAAATCCTCAGCATTGACCCTCTGTCTGGTCTCGCTGCTACGGCGGGAATCCTGCCTCTTGGCTTGGCGGACACGCGCTTCTTTCAAGTAGGCGCTGAAATTATCGGAGTAACCGGGGAGAACGGCATTAAAATGCGTTTTCCCGAAACGCTGGCCGCCGCATTGCCTTAAATTTAACCTGCTTAATCTGAGCGATCCTCTTACTGGGGTTGCTGAAATTCTGCCCACGCAATCACTGCAGTGTCCATTGCCTCCTTAGAACTACCATGAAAATAACCGCCATTAAGACCTATCTTTTGCAGCATCCGATGACCCGCCCAACGGGACCATCGAATTTTTATTATCGGACACGAACCACGTTGATCATCAAAATTGAAACAGACGCTGGGCTGGCCGGCTGGGGTGAGACGGTCGCTTTTTCTGGGATTCGGGATCTGATTGAGCAGCAATATAGCGCGATTCTCATTGGCCGCGACCCTTTGGCTCATCGTTCACTTTGGCGCGAGTTGTGGGGACAGAATTTCGGCAATGGAATGGCGCTCGGTGGGGTAGATATTGCCCTCGATGATTTGCGCGGCAAAGCCTTGAACGTGCCGGTCGCTCATCTTTACGGCGGTAGTTTGCGACCACGGGTCATGGCCTATGCTTCGGCGATGAACTATATTGAAGGAGAAAATCCGGCTGACTATTATCCTCGCGAGGCTGTCAAGTTGGTGGGGGAGGGCTTTCGTGCTTTGAAGATGCGCATTGGGGGACAGTCCATCGCGCAAGATTTAGCGGCAATTGTGGCGGTGCGCAAAGCCGTGGGTCCGGACATAAAACTGATGGCCGATGGTAATGGCGCTTATTCTCTCGGCACCGCCATGCGCATGGGCCGTGAGTTGGAACAGCAGGGATTTTATTGGTTTGAGGAGCCGCTGCCACAAAGCACTCCCGACTATGCCGGTTATGAGGTGCTGACGGCTAAGCTCGATATACCGATCGCTGCTTGCGAGGGGCTTACTTCTCGCGGGCAGTTTAAGGAAGCGATTTCTCGGCGAGCCATGGCTATTGTACAACCGGATGTGGCGTTGGCAGGCGGAATCGGCGAGTGCCTTTTTGTGGCCGAGCTTGCCCGACTTTGGGGTATCCAATGCATGCCGCATTGTTGGGCTGGCGGGCTGGTAATTGCCGCCTCTACTCATTTTCTCTCGCTCCTGCCCGATGCCTCTTGGTCGCGGGGGACGGAGGTTCCGATGCTCGAACTCGATCGCGTGGAAAATCCTTTTCGCGATAAATTATTCAAGCAATCAGTAGAAATAAAAGATGGCTACGTGACCGTGCCGACCACGCCAGGTCTTGGCGTTGAGGTAGATGAGGATCAGTTGAAATATTTTGCGACGTGATCGTCGGGTGACTCGCCCGATTATATTGGGGCTTAGCATTATACATCATCGCTTTCGTTGGAAATTGAAAGCGATTGACACGGTTATCTGCTGCGTTTGGTATACAGGTGCATTGATACACATACCTAGTTCAACCCTACCCATGACTACATCAAAATTTGCCTCCTTACGGCAATCGTTAGTGATCGCGGCAGCTTTCGTTGCCGCTTCGGTTCCAGTTACAGCTCAAGTCGCGGCTGATGCGGCTCCGGCGAAGCAGCCGGTTTTAGAACTCTCTAAATTTGAAGTAACGACGACCCAAGATAAGGGCTACGTTGCTAATAACACCGCCTCGGGCTTCAAGACCCACCGCGAGCTGATTAAGATTCCTCAATCGGTCACCGTAGTAACGCGCGACTTGATTGACGATATCGGCGCGACCAAGACTTCCGATGTGCTGATTTATGCCGGCGCGTCGCAATTCTACCGCGGTGAGTCGATTCGTTTGCGCGGTGCGCGCACGCTCAACGCCTACATGGATGACGCGATCGAGAACGTTCCCTACAGCGACAACGTTAATATCGACTCCTACGAAGTCATGCGTGGACCAGCGGGCGTGCTCTACGCTAATGCCGGTCTCGCTGGCATCGTGCTGAAGACGACGAAAAAACCGCTGCCTTACAGCATGCAGAAAGTAAATTTTTCCTTTAAGGATTATGGCGAATACCGCACCGAGCTCGATCTGACCGGCCCGATCGGTGCTCTCGGTGATGTTAAAGTCGGCTACCGCCTCGCGGCCGCCTTTCAGGGCGGCGATAGTTTCCTCAAAAACACAGTAGATCATCGCATTGCGGTACACCCCACTTTGCAGTTCGATTTCAAGAATACTACGGTGCGTGTGGCGCTCGATTATGTCAGCCTCGATACGATCGCCGGCGGCCAAAATTTCATCTTACCAGACGGTAAAATTTATACGGGCGCTGGGCGTGACGAAGGTTATTATCCCAAGGGCATCATGGAGAATTTCCTGCAAAATCGCCAACGCATCGCGATTCTCCAACGTATTTCCGACAATTGGGAGTCCAAGACCAGCTTGTCGCATCTCTACTTCCTGCGTCACGGCACTAACCTGCTCCCCTTCTCGCTGGATCTCCAAGCCAATACTTTTACCCTCTTTGCTCGCAGAAATTATCAACGCTTCGATAACTGGGTAGTAAATCAGGACTTCCTGGGCAATTATAGCACCGGTTCTGTCGGGCACCAGAGCGCCTTAGGTTTTACGCTCACCGACGAGTATAACCGTGCCTCCTTCATTAATGCCAACGGCGCCACGACCGGCTCGATCACGGCTCCGCTCTTCAATGGCATTGGCCGCCAATCGTTCGCGATTGCTAATCCCCTGATGAATTCGGTCACGGTACCGACCTATGATTCTTACGGATCACCCTCCGCGGTAGGCAGCTGGACGAACAATCGCCGCTCGACCTATTACTATCAGCATGAGGCTGAGGTCATCAAAGATCGTTTGATTCTCTTGGGCGGCATGAGCTATGCCACCCTGCAGATCAACGACGTCCCTGCCGTGGTGGCCCGCGCCAACGCCGGCGGTACTCGCATCGTTAATTTTGAGGAAAATCTCCACCGCTATGGTGTCGTTGTAAATGTTACCAAGGAGATTGCGCTCTATGCCCTCGACTCCACGACCTTCTCCCCGCAGGGCAACAGCAACACCCGCGATATCAACGGCATCCTGCTTCCGGCCCAAGTGGGTAGCGGCAAGGAATTCGGCATCAAGACGGCGTTGGACGGCGGTAGATTCTCTGCCACCATATCCTCCTACGAATTGAAGCTGACTAATGTCGCGGTGCTGAAGGCCGGCAACAGCCCGATCACCGGCAACCCCTTCTTCGAGGCGGCCGGCTTGCAAACCCAGAAAGGTTGGGACGCGAGCATCAGTTACGCTGTCTCAAAGAACTGGCAGATTATTGCGACGGGCTACAAGGGTACTGTCGTTGATCAAACTGGCGCTCGCATCAACAACACCTATGGCAACCTCTATAGCTTCTTCACTCGCTACGATTTCGCTGACGCTGGCCTCAAGGGCTTGAGCATCGGTGGCGGTGCGAGCAAGACCGGTGATAACTACTTCTCGACTCCAGGGAGCTATGTTTTCCCAACGGGCGTAACGCCGGGCCCAATCGTCCTCGAGTCCGCTTGGAACGGGACGGTGTTTGCTTCGTATCAATACGGGAAGAAATGGACCTTCCGTCTCAACATCGAGAACGTCCTCGACAAGTCCCTCGCCCTCGGCGCCCAGAGCCCGCTCTTTGCGGACTTGCAGCCGCCGCGGACATTTAACTTCTCCACGAGCTACAAGTTCTAAGTTCAGCTCGGCTAGTTTTACGATGCTTCATCCTATGCACCGGCACGGGATGAAGCATTTTTTTTGACTGGGCTCCCCGTGTGACTGGGCCGCAGTTCGGGGAGTTCAGGGCGCTAGGATTCATAGCTCAGTTGACGTTTTAATGCCGGCATTGATCGGAGAGTTACGGCACGGATCATTGCACTGATAGATACCGTGCCATGTCTTTTTTATTTTATACGATGAAATTTACCTTATCTCTAAAACGCTCGCAGTCGTCTGCACGTAGTCTCGGTGCTGCGGCGCTCGTACTCTTGGCATCGTCACTCGCGCTCGCCGTTGGCCCCGAGAGCGATCACGCGGCACTGCGGCCCGTGCTCACGGCTGCGGCTAGCTCATTTTCGGTTACGCCCAAAGTGGGTTCACCGGCCGTGAGTCGTACGCCGCAAGTAATTCATGAAGTGATTGGGGAATTGAAAAGCACACTCGTGCTCTTGGAATATGGGGATACTCGCCTGTGCTTTTTAACCTCTTCGTTCGGGGTGAATGAAAAGAACATGAACAATGCCTGCCGGGCTCTGGTGGCGAAAGAGCTGGGCTTATCACCCGCTCAGGTCATCGCCGCTTGTTCGCATAATCACACCATTCCGCTGATCGATATCAGTGCAGCGAGCACTCCAGAGGCAATCGGTAGCAATCAGCCGCTGAATCAGGCCCGCGTACTCGGTCGTGAATTTATGGACGGGCTGACGCGCGCCGCGCGCGATTTGAAAAAACAACTGGCTCCGGTGACGGTTGAGTGGGGTGTAGCGCGGGAGGAGCGGGTCACGTATAATCGCCGTGGTCGCCGAGCTGATGGCACTGCGTATTTCATTCGCGAGGAGGATCGGATGCTCCTCGATAGCAAGTATGTTGGTACGATCGATCCAGACGCCACCGTAGTCGTCCTACGTGGTAATGCAGGACTTCCGGTGGCAGCATTAGCCTTTTTCACTGGTCATCCTGTATCAGGCTATAATCCCGAAGTGATGGTGTCATTCGGTCAATGGACTCAAGTCGCTTGTGAAAAGCTCTCCGCCCATCTTGGTGGCGTGCCGGTAGCTTTTCTCCAAGGCTGCTGCGGTGATATTAATTCAAAATATATGCTCACGGGCACGATTGAGCAGTCGCGGCAATTAGGCGAATTCTTAGGTGATTCCTATATTGCGGCTACCCAAAACCTGCATCGTTCGCAGCGCCCTGATTTGCAGTGGACCCGTGCGGCGGTGGACATTCCTCACGCGCCGCTCCCTTCATTGGTCAATTTGCAGAAAGACTTAGCGGCCGTGGATGATTTCATCCGGCGAGGTCGCGCTGGCGATCAGGATACGTTAACGTGTGTAGGCATGAATTTCCCGCGGGCTTTAACCCCTTCGTACCGGGCCAAGTTAATTGAGATGGTCCGGCCATGGTATGTCTGGGCGGTTGATCAGCGGCAGACGGGCGAGGCCGATAAATTGCCCAAAGCTTTGCCGATCGAGATCGTCGTGGCCCGCATCGGCGATGTCGGTTATGTCGGTATGCCGTTTGAACCTTTTGTGCGGATCGGTTTGAGAATTAAGCAGGCGACCCCGCTGCCCTGTGTGCTGCCGAGTGGCTACACGGATGGGTCTTACGGCTATATCGCGGATGCGACGGCCTGCAATGATCGCGAATACATGGGCGGATTTTTCCGCTATCTGCCAGGTCGTTCGCCGTATCGCGCTCCTGCCGGCGACGCCGTGGGCGATGTGGCGATCCCCATTCTGACACGGTTCGCGCACGGTGAAAACTGATTGATCCCCATGACAACGTCAGCCGATTCATCTTTTTACGAAATTGGGGCAGGGGCGGAAATAGCGCCTAATGTTTTGCTGGGTTATCGTTATCCCGGGTGTCGTTTGCCGACAAAGATCGGAACGCGGGCTCGTATTCATAGCGGGACAGTCATCTATGCCGACACAGTGATTGGGGAGCGTTTTACCTGTGGTCACAACGTGACGATTCGCGCGGAGTGTGAGATCGGCGATCGCGTCGTGATCTTGCATGGCTGCACGCTCGAGGGCCGGTTGAAATTAGGTAAAGGGGTCAAGTTAATGGCGCACATTTATCTGCCGAGCAGCACGGTGATTGGGAGCATGGTATTTGTTGGTCCCGGCACGACCTTCCTCAATGCGCGTTATCCCATGCGTGAACCGGTTGTGCGGGGCGCAACGGTGGGCAATCATGTTGTGATTGGCGGCGGAGTAACCATCGGCCCGGGGATCACGATTGGTGACAACGTATTTATTGGGGCAGGGGCGACGGTGCTGAAGGATATCCCCGCTAACTCACTCGCGTATGGTTCGCCCGCAAAGTACAAACCTTTGCCCGAAAAATTCGGACGGCAAAATGATCCTCGGCAGATTTTTTGTGGTCTGGATCTTTGGGATAACCGTCCCACCGATGACACCTGGCAGGATGAAGATTTTCCCGGTCGGGCATAGTACTTTTTCAAGCGCCTACCTCGAAAAACAGAATCAACGGTGACCTTGTAGATGAAATTAACCCAAAATTATTTGCCTAAATGTCAGACTGTTGCGGCGCAACATGCGCGGGCCATTCGGTGGGCTTTTTTTATTGGATGCTGCGTAATGATGAGCACCTTCCGAGCGACGGCCACGGAAACACGCGTCGCGGAATCGGTTATTTCTCTGAGAATTCTTGAGACCAAGACGGGGGTGCGCTTTGGTCTTTGGGGTAAGCCGTTAAGCCGACCGGCCCCAACGCTTATTATTTTAGCGAGCACAGTCGAGGCCACCCTGGAGGATGCTTATTTTCGCCAATCGGGTACCGTTCTCGCCGAGCAAGGTTATCTTTGCGTTTCAATTGATCTGCCCGCCCATGGTCCCCAGCAGAAGTCCGGCGAGCCGGCTGGTTTGGACGGCTGGCGCTATCGCGTAGATCATGGTCAAGATTTTGTGGGGGAGAATAATCGACGTCTGGCTCAGGTGCTCGATCACCTCATCGCTGCCGGTTACACCGATGCCGCTAGAATTGCGATCTGCGGAACATCGCGCGGCGGCTTTTTAGCGCTGCATTTTGCCGCATTTGACCCGCGAGTGGTTGGGGTAGCTGCCTTTGCTCCCGTAACTGATTTGCGTGTTTTGCGAGAGTTTCAAGGAAGCGGAAGTAACCCGCTGGTCGCAGCGCTAGGCTTGAACGAGCAGGCCGCTAAGTTAGCTGGGCGTGCGGTTTGGGTGAGTATTGGGGATCGCGATACGCGGGTCGGAACGGATGAGGCGATTGCGTTGGTGCGGCGAGTTTCCGCTGCCGCCCAGGCCCAAGGCTTGAACGCGCGAGCTGAATTGCATGTGCTCCCCGAGCCTCGCGGACACACGACGCCCACCGGAGCACCCGAACAGGCTGCGCAGTGGATTCACCGGCAGTTAAAAGTCACTGCCAGCGATGTGCAGGGAGTGAGGAAATAATCCGCGAAATCTAACCGTGATAGATCTTACACGAGCGGATTTCGCCTTCACCTAAAAATACTCAATCGATGAAAATTACTTCTATTCGGATGATGCGTCTGTGGGGACCGCGCAATCATGGGGTGGGTGGGGGGACCGCGAAGATTGCTCGGGTGGTGGTCCGGGTGGACACGGATTCAGGTATTTATGGGCTCGGGGAATGCGATGATTTTATGGGCGTGCGCCAGGGGATCGCTTACCTCGATGAATATTTTCGGGGCCGCGATCCTTTCAGCATCAATGCCATTGTCTCGGAAATGCTTTATGGCACGCAGGCCCCTAATCCAGCCGGCGCACCACGCGGTCCGATGGGAAAAAATAATATCAACGCGGTGAGCATGTGCTCGCCGACGGCGACGCCGTGGGGCCCTGTCGTCTGGGCCGCGAGCGGCGTCGAGATCGCCCTGTGTGATTTACTCGGGAAAGCGCTCAAGACTCCGGCGTATAATCTTCTGGGCGGAAAATTTCGTGACCACGCCCGCGTTTATTTGGATCGGAGTTCGCCCGACGACATTACTGATCTGGGGGCCTGGGAGAAGATGGCGGCAGAGACGGTTGCCTCCGGTTTTACCCAGATGAAATTCGATATCGATTTCATGGCGACGGAATGCGTGCAGGATGTTTGGAATCGCTCGCTGTCACTGCGGCAAATCAATCGCATCGTTGAGCGCTTGACGGTCGTGCGGCAAGCGACGGGGCCGGATTTTGAAATCTGCGTCGATTGCCATATGCAGTATAATATTCCGGATGCGATCCGTGTCGCGCAAGCGCTCGCGCCCCTGCAGCTGCTTTGGCTGGAAGATCCCACGCCCATCACCAATCCTGATTCTTGCGCACAGGTGCGGGCCAAAAGTCCGGTGCCAATTTGCATCGGGGAAATGTTTATTGCGGAACAATTCCGCCTCTTTGTCGATGCGGGCGCCTGTGATGTGCTGCACCCCGACGTGATGTTTTGTGGCGGCATGCATGAGCTTCGTCGAATCGCAGATTTCGCAGAGCTCAATCACCTACCGGTGGCCTTTCATGGCAACGGTGGCGCCTTGGCGACGATTGCGGCGGCGCACGTCGGCGTCGCTTCGCGTAATTTTCTTGGGCTTGAATATCATTTTATCGAGACGCCGTGGATTGGCGGATTTGTCCGCCGTGACGTCCCGTTGTTTCGCGATGGGCAAGTGGTGATGACGGATGCTCCCGGACTTGGGGTGGAACTTGATCGCGAGGTGTGTCGCCAACATTTAGCGCCGGGTGAATCACTGTTTGATTAAACTTATTTTGCTTTGACGATTCCAGTCATGACACCCGCTCTGCTCACCATTGCCACCCATGCGAAGTTTGCCGCTGAGTTAGCGCGGGAGCTCACCATCCCTCACCAACTCAAAACTTTTACGGACGAAAATGATGCGGCGATGGCTGAGTTGCTGGGTAAGGTGGATGTTTTGGTCTGGGGCGCATTTAAATCTGCTTGGAAAAATCCCGGGGTGAGTGCGTTGCGCGTTGTTCATTCCACGGGAGCGGGCACCGATGGGATTGAGTTCGCCGGACTCCCCGCTGGTTGCACCGTCTGCAATGTCTATGGGCATCAGTGGGGCGTCGCAGAGCATGCCTTTTTGCTGATGATGGCCCTGCATAAAAATTTATTCGGCTTGGATGCTGCTTTGCGCAAGGGCAACTGGACCCCGCAGCGGCCTTATCTCCCTGAATTGCGGGGGCGGAATCTCCTGATTCTCGGGCTCGGGCACATTGGGCAGGAGTTGGTCCGCTGGGGCAATTTTTTGGGGATGAAGATCACCGTCCTGACGCGCACGCCTAGCCAAGTACGGCCGGATATTCCCGGGCTGCCTTTCGTGGGCGGATTAGCGGATTTACCGCAGCATTTGCCGCTGGCAGATTTTGTGGTCGTGGCGATTCCGGCCGCCTCGGGCACGATTGATCTGATCGGGGCCCAGGAATTTGTGCTCATGAAGCCCACGGCATTTATTATCAATGTGGGCCGGGGGCCGGTCATTAACGAAGATGCCTTGTATCAAGCGCTCCAAGGTAAGCAAATTGCAGGGGCGGGTTTAGATGTTTGGTACCAATACCCAGCGGCGGGCCAAGATCGCCAGCCCGCGCGACTGCCTTTTCACTCATTGGATAATGTCATCATGACGCCGCATAAGCCCACGGCTGAAACGATGGCTTACCGGTGGAAAGAGATTGCCGAAAATATTGCTCGTTTCAGTCGCGGTGAGACGATGCGTTGCATTGTCCGTGCAAATTAATTCTCTGATTTAGTTTATTTTATTTAACCACCATCAACCCAACCATTCGATGATCCTCGATACACTCCGCCAAGGGAGCCATTATAACGCGCTATCGCCTCGCTTTGAAAAAGCTTTTGCTTTTTTGCGGCAGGTTACTGACCAAACTTCAGTTGGTCGCCACGATATTGCGGGAGATGATATTTTTGCGCTCGTGCAGCGTAATGTCACTAAGCCGGTGACCGAGCGGCAGTACGAATCCCACCGCAAATATATCGATATTCAATATATTCAGCGCGGCCGTGAAGTCATGTATTGGGCGCCGCTGCCCCTGCTCACGAATGTCACGATGCCCTTTGATCCGGCGCAAGATGCCGCGCTTTATGGGCTGATTGCAGAAGGCGTGCCGGTGCAAGTAAGCGCTGGGCAGTTCACCATCTTTTTCCCTGAAGATGGCCATATCCCCTCCTGCGCTTGGGGTGAGTCGGCAGAAGTATTGAAAGTGGTCGTCAAGGTGCGGGTGTGATCATTGACGATTACGATTTAATTCTAGCATGAAAACCTCATCGCGGCGGTTAGCTTTACGCTGGTGGTTGGCGGCAACCATCAGCTTGGGCTGGCTGCTGGCGGTGGGCATGGCTGCGGCCGGTCCGACTGGACCCAGCAAATACGGAAGCTTTCAGCCTATGACGCCAGCGCAGGCGCAGGCGTTGCGGCCAGCATTTGCTGAAGTAGCTGATATCCCCGCACTGCCTCGCGTGCTGCTCATCGGTGATTCAATTTCAATCGGCTATACTTTGGCGGTGCGGACGCAGTTAGCGGGTCGCGCGAACGTGCATCGTCCGAGTGAAAATTGCGGATCCACCGGCTACGGGCTGGAGCGTCTGGAGACGTGGCTCGGGGCGGGACCCTGGGCGGTGATTCATTTCAATTTCGGCCTCCACGATTTAAAGTATCTGGATGCGCAGGGGAATTACGTAACGCCGGAGCAAGGCCAACAATTAGTTCCGGTCGGGGAGTATGAGGCTAATTTGCGGAAGCTGGTGCAGCGACTGCAGCAGACGGGGGCCCAGCTTATCTTCGCTACGACCACGCCGATCCCCGCGGGCAGTGCGGGTCGCGTCGAGGGGAGTGAGCTAATCTACAATGCGGCGGCGGGTCGCGTGATGCGCTCGATGAAGGTCGCGGTCGATGATCTCCATGCCCACGCGCTCGCTCGGCAGGGTACTATTCAGCTGCCCAAAAATGTGCATTTTACTCCGGCGGGCTCAGAGGAGCTCGCGGAGTTGGTTACGCAATCCATTCTGAGCAAATTAACTCCTTAATTTATTTTATGTCTGCTTCTACCCTCCTTGATTCTCCCGCTAAAATATTGGCCACGGCGGTTGTGCCGTGGACTGATCGTTACGAATTTGATGAGCCGATGTTTCGTCGGCAGGTTCAGGCAATCGCGAAAAATTTAACGCGGCACATCTACATTTTTGGGACCGCGGGTGAAGGTTATGCGGTAACCGAAAAGCAATTCGATCAAATCACGCAGTCTTTCTGGTCCTGCGCGCAGGAGGCGGGCGTCACTCCTATGGTGGGATTAATATCGCTCTCCTTGCCGACGATCATCGAGCGGATCGAACGCTGTCGGGCGCTGGGCTTTCGGTTATTCCAGCTGTCGCTGCCGTCTTGGGGTGCGCTCAATGATCAGGAGCTCGATCGTTTTTTTGAAGAAACGTGCGGACGGTTTCCGGACTGCCAATTCCACCATTACAATTTGCTGCGCACGAAGCGGCTGCTGACCGCGGTTGATTATCAACGTCTGGCTGATGCTCATCCTAATTTTATCGCGGTGAAAGCGGGCTCCGCTGATCCGGCGGTGATTGCTGATTGGTTGAAGGTGGCGCCGCGGTTGCGCTTTTTCCTGACCGAATTTGGCTACACGATCGCCCGGCGCACGCACGATGTGGGCTTCTTAATTTCTTTGGCCTCAGTTAATCCGGTGCGGGCCAAAGCTTTTGTGGCGGGCGATGATGCCCTGCGGGTGGCGGAGGGGGCGGCCTTCACGGCGATGGGCGCCATGCTGAAGGAGCTTTCGGCCGGCAAGTACCACATCGATGGCGCCTACGATAAGATGCTTTATCGCGTGTCTGATCCAAAGTTTCCGCTCCGGATGTTGCCGCCCTATGCGGGCGCGAGCGACGCGGACTTTGCCCATTTTCTCGCCGGACTACCTGCCGGGTGGCGCCCGTGATGGGTTGAGCTATGAGCTTCTAAATAATTTGTTAATGAACACCTCGTGCGCTGTTTATTTTTAATTTTTTTCACGTTCGCGTTGCTGCAGGCTAACGAGGCCGATCGCACGATCGGGCCGTCCGCCGGGGAGGTGCCCTTGCAGGTTATCAGACCAGCGCAGCCCATCGAGTTTGCCCGCGCTCGGATCACAGAGGCTTGGGCGGTTTATGCTGATCGGCTAACTTTTGGTCGCGGGCAAACGCTCGCGCTCTTGGATGATGGTTGCACGCTCGCTAAGCCGGAATGGCAGGCGATCGTGGCCGGACTCCCGAAGGTGCGAGTGACTTATGATGCGGTCGATGGTGATAATGATCCTAAGCATGAAGGCAAAGGGTACCACGGCACGACGATCGGCATACCCTCGTCGGTCAATTACCAGGGGCTCCGCGGCGTTGCGTATAATAACCAGCTCGCCATCGTGCGCAGTTTAGAATGTTGCCATGGGACATTAGCGGATAGCGCTCCGTTGGCCCGTGCGCTGCAATGGGTAATCGATCATCATCGCGAGTATCATATCACGACGGTGAATTTAGCTCCGGTCGACGATCAGGCTCATGCGGTGCCAGTGCCGAGTGCGATTGATGACAAATTAGCGGAACTGCGCGCGCTGGGCATTTGGGTGAGTGCACCGGCGGGTAACCACAATTACACCACGGGTATTTCTTGGCCGGCCATTCAGCCCAACTGTTGGGCGATTGGAGCGGTTAAGTCTGGTGAAGATGTCGTTATTCTAGACCGCAACGCAAAGGTTGCTCTCCTAGTGCCAGCTGCGGCCACCAGTTCTTCTAATGCAGTCGTATGTGGGGCGGCGATGCTGCTGCGCGAAGCGATTGAGGTGAGTGGCTATCGCTGGGAGGCGGAGGGCAAGAATATCGTCGAGGTGATGATGAGAATTTTTCAGATCACCGGAAAATCAGTGGAAGATTCGGTGACGAAGCAGACCTACCGGCGGCTCGATCTTATGGCGGCCCTTGATCATGTCTTCGCGCCGCGGTCGCCAGCAAAATCATGACAATCATTTTCGTGTATAGCCGACCACATAATAATGCGCGCTTGGATCGTCGTCATTCTCGTTTATCAAAAGAGTTAGTTTAGGTTTCAGAACATAATTCCCATTAAGCCCATGAAGATATATTTAATTGCTCTGATCATTTCTGCAGCCGCCACGACTACTTTTGCCGGCACCATATTGCCTAAACCGGTGGTGCAGGAAATAAATGCAACCGCCCCGCGCGTGAATATTTTGGGCGCAAACATTGTCGCCGCGCCGGCGTTTGCGGGAGCGGCTGAGCAATTAAAGGCACAACTCGGGGGCGGTGGTGCAGCCATCATCCACTTGGTACAGGTGACCGGCTCCGTGCGTAGTTTTGAGTTAGGGCCAGAAGGTTATGGAATTGAGGTAACGCCAAAGGGGGAAATTGTCATTTCAGCTCAGACCGAAGCGGGGGCATTTTATGGGACAATTTCTCTGATGCAGTTGGCTGATCGCCGCGCCGATGGACTGTGGGTTCCTGAGGGTGTGGTGCTCGATCAACCGCGCTTTAGTTGGCGTGGAGTCTTGATTGATGAGGGGCGGCACTTCATGGGGAAGCCCGAGGTTTTGCGGATGCTTGATTTGATGGCCTTGCACAAACTAAATGTCCTGCACTGGCATCTCACTGAGGATCAAGGCTGGCGCGTAGAAATTAAAAAATGGCCCAAGTTAACCACGGTAGGTTCGCAGCGGGCATCCTCGCCGCGGATGGGCAATCGTCAGCAAGCTGATGGCCTACCTTACGGTGGTTTTTATACTCAGGCCGATTTGCGGGAGGTGGTGGCGCATGCGGCGAAGTTGCACATTACCGTCGTGCCGGAAATTGAGCTGCCGGGTCACGCCGGAGCGGCGATTGCGGCCTATCCCCAATTGGGTAACACCGATATTCCTCATTTTGATCCTCAGGTGATCACGAGTTGGGGCGTGAAGCATTATATTTTCGCGCCCAAGGAAGAGACCTTTGCGTTTATTGATGATGTCTTGGCTGAACTTTGTCCTATTTTTCCCGGCGCCTATTTCCACATTGGCGGGGATGAAGCGGCGAAGAGTCAGTGGGAGGCCTCACCCTTTGCGGCCGAAGTGATGCGTCGCGAGCACCGGAAGAATGCGCATGAATTACAGGCTTATTTTATTGGGCGGGTGGAGAAATTGCTCGCAGCCCGCGGGAAAAAATTAATCGGCTGGGATGAAATTCAAGAGGGCGGGCTTTCTAAAACTGCGACCATGATGGTCTGGCGTGATTGGAAGTGGGCCCAATTAGCGGCTGAACTGGGCAACACCATGGTGATGGCGCCATCCAGCCATACCTATATTAATTTTAGCCAAGGCGTGACCCCAGATGATCCCCGGTTTGATTGTTGGGGTGGGTTGCTGACGCTTGAGCAAGTTTACAGTTTTGAGCCAATTCCCCCGGCATTTACCGCGGCGCAGCAGAAGCTCGTGCTCGGATGTCAGGCGCAACTCTGGTCTGAATATATTTATAACGGCGCCAAGCTCGAGTATATGGCTTTTCCGCGACTCTGTGCTTTAGCCGAGGTAGCGTGGTCTAGCAAAGGGTCACGTTCGTGGCCGGAATTTAAAGGCCGTCTCGATGAGCACTTAAGGCGGTTGGACCTTTTGAAAGTTAATTACCGTCGGGAAGACGGGTCCCCGGCGGTTACCGATCGGCTGGGGCGTGGAGAATAATTTTTAACTTAATCGCTCAGGAACCATCAGAAATTATGAAAAATACCTTAGCTTTTGAGGCCTTGCGTGAGCGTTACGATCAAGACGGTTTTGTAATTGTACGAGGGCTTTATGAGCCAAATGTTTTCCGCGAAATTCAAACCCAGCTCGAGCGGTATGTGCGCGAGGTCGTCCCCACGCTGCCCAAGGATGCTGCTTTTTTTGATGATTATGCTAAGCCCGAAACGCTGCGGAAGATGCAGTCCCTCAATCGTCACGATAGCTGGTTTGCTGATTTCATTTTAAAAGGCGCGCATGTTTCCTTGTTGGAATATCTGCTCCGCGATCAATTTAGTCCGCAGGGTATCGAATGGTTTAATAAACTACCCTACGACACTCAGGCGACCCCCGCGCATCAGGATGGATTTTACTGGTGCCGAAAACCCAATATAGCCTGTGGCTTGTGGATCGCGCTCGATCCGGTGGATCGGGAGAACGGTTGTCTCTGGTACGCCCGCGGCTCGCAACGGGGTGGAATCCTCCCGCATGCGGGCAGTGGCGTCCTCGGCTTCAGTCAGGGTTTACAAAATTTTGATCCGCGCAGCGTAGATGCCGTGCCGATCGAACTCGCGCCGGGCGATGCGGTCGTGCATTCGTCGGCGACGATCCATTGGACCGAGGTCAATCGAACTGCGCGGCACCGGCGCGCCCTCGCGACCTTCTGTTTTGGGGCTTCGACGGTTCGCGATGAAGAGGCTTTTGCTCGTTACAAAGATAGTCTGAAGCTGCAGCTCGAAAAACGTGGGATACCTTCCACCAGCTAAAGCTGAGTTTAAAGCCGTGCAATTCTTACCCCCCCCCATAAAATGAAAAACTGCCGGCTGGTTCTTGGTCTTTCTTTGCTCAGATTCTGCGTGATTGGTAACGCCGCAGAAACACCTTTGCCGGCCGCGGAATCCGCCCCGGTATCCGCTTATCCGCGGATTGATCTGGCACCCCAATATAAGGTCGTAGCGGGCTGGCCGGCCAAGCCCGCGAACATCGAATGGGGCGGCATGCCTTCCATCGCGGTGGATGGTGATGATAATGTTTGGATCTTTACCCGGAAGAATCCGATGGTGCAGATCTACGCCTCGGATGGTCGCTATCTCGGGGGCTGGCGGGAAGAGAATCCTAAGGCCGTGCCGCATGCATTGAAATTTGACCGCGAGGGCAACGTTTGGCTCGTCGATGCCGGCTTACATGTCGTGCGCAAATACTCTCGTGATGGTCGATTGCTGCAAGTGATCGGAACGCTCGGCGAACTCGGGGAAGACGCCACGCATTTTAATAGTCCCACGGACATCGCGTTCGCTCCCAATGGCGATATTTTTGTCTCCGATGGCTACGGCAATAATCGGATCGCCCGATTCGATGCCACGGGCCGATTCATCAAGGCGTGGGGTAAGCTCGGGGTAACGCCTGGATTATTTAGTATTCCCCACGCGTTAGCTTTTGATTCCAAGGGACGCTTATATGTAGCGGACCGTAATAATGTCCGCATTCAAATCTTTGATGTCGACGGGCAGTTGCTTGATGTCTGGTCGAATATAATTGTGCCGTGGGGCTTCTGGATTTCGCCGCAAGATGAAATCTGGGTCTGTGGTTCCACGCCGATGCCATGGCTGACTGATCCGCGCTATCCCACCGCGCCACTCGGCTGTCCGCCGCAAGATCAGTTGTTTGCTAAATTTGATCCGGCGGGGCGAATGCTGCAGTTGACGATGATTCCGAAAGGAGTGGATGGGCAGGAAAAGCCGGGCGAGCTCAATTGGTTTCACACCATGGCGATCGACAGCAAGGGCGACATCTACGCGGGTGATATTATTGGCAAGCGGGCCCAAAAATTTATTCGGCGATGAAATCGACACCCACTCGATCCCTGCCAGCGGAGCGTCCTTTGTGGATTTTTGCGACGCTCTGGTCGTTGCGGCAATATCCGACCAAAGCGCGGGAATGGTCGTGGGCGAAGAAATTCTCCATGATTCGATCGGCTGGTTTCGATGGAGTTTTTGCTCCGCCGCAGCCCTATGTGGCTGAGCGCGGCACGCTTCGCTATTTAGCCGTAACGAGTATTGATGACGCCCAAAAAATTGCGCCAGCCCTGCAGGCCGCGAAGGCGCTGGGGGCGGTGGCGATTGATATTCAATTGGGTGATTACGATACACCGGTTGCGGACGCGGTTAAATTAGCACTGCGCATTCGCGCCGTAGCCCAAGAGCTCGCGTTGCCGTTCGCGATTGAGACGCACCGCGATACTTTTACTGAGACCCCCGAGTCGACGGTGGCCTTAGCCCGCGGGTATCACCGGGTAACCAAGGAAGTATTACCACTGTGTCTCGATCACTCGCATTTTGCGATTATCCGTCATCTCGCCCCAGGCACTTATTGGGAGCGGCTCAGTCAGCCCTCGGAGTTGTTAGCCGCCGCTACGCAATTTCATCTGCGGCCATTTAATGGCCATCATTGTCAAATTCCCGTTTTAAACGCAGCCGGCCGGCGCACGCCCGAGTACCGTGACTGGCAGGTCTATTGCGCAGCATTATTCGCGCATTTGCAGGGGCAGAAAGCTCGCACCCCGGTCTTGGTGGTCCCGGAGATCGGTCATGCCGCGCCATCGTATGGATTAAGTTGTTTCAGTGACACGTGGCGTGATGCCCAAACCCTCGGCCTTGATTTGCGCAAGCAGTGGCGCGCGGCCGTATAAATTTATGCATATATTTTTTTACCCCTTAACGATCGCCAGCTTTTTGAGTGCGGCGATGGCGACAAGTTTGCCGGCTGCTCCAGCCTCACTGCAGGTAGGTATTCGAGCGGAAAACAACCCGACGACCTTGCAGGCAGATGCGCGGGTTCAGCTGAAATTTGGCGCGGAACAGTTCGTGCTCGCGGGGGGGCTCCAACCCTCGATGCTTTACACGCGGGAAGGGGCTTTGGTGGTGCAAGCGCAACTACCGGAGAAGCCGTTTCCGTCCCAGCGGCTTACTTATCACAGCGCGATGGGCACGGTGATTTCGCGGGATGAGGGCAAGACGTGGAATCGCGTCCCTTTAAAGCCCGTTGAAAATGGCGTAAATCTGGAGGGCGGCGCAATTCAGCTACGGGATGGCTCCCTGCTCGCGCTTGATTCTTACGTCGTGCCTGGGGCAGAACCAGGCCAAGGCGTGGGGCAGTTATATTTCTCTCGAGGCGATTGGCTGAAGTTGGAGGGGCCAATTGATATCACGTTCAATTTACCTGGAGTTAATTTTCACGGATCAAGTGATGATGGAGGGCATCCCCATACCGCCGTACGGCTCCATCGCCGCATCTTGGAACTGCCGAATGGTGATCTGCTGACGACCCTGTACGGGTGGTTTGCGGGCGACAACACGCCTTCAGCTTACATGGCAACGATGCACAAGACACGGGTCGTGCTCCTGCGTTCTAAGAATCGCGGACGACATTGGGAACTCGTTTCGACCGTTGCGGCGAATGGCACGGTGGGGACGGAAGGCTTTGATGAAGCGGTGCTTGCCCGAATTAATACGGGTCCGCACACGGGTCGGCTGATCTGTCAAATGCGCACGGGGCGCGAGCAGCGCGAGACAGTTTCGGACGATGAAGGTCGCACGTGGGTGACTGCGTATCCGCGAATTTACGCCGATCTTGATGTTTACCGTACAGAAAAGTGGATCGAGATGTTTCGGGGCGTAAAAGACAAACACGGTCAGTTAATTGAAAATAATCCGATCGAAATGATCGGTGCCGTGGTCGATCCAGATCTGCTGGTTTTGCGCAGTGGCATCGTGGTGGCCTCATTTGGCGTGCGCGTGCCGCCCCGCGCTTGTTGGCCCCGGGCGGAACATCCGTGGAATGGAAACTATCTCGCCATCAGTCTCGATAGCGGGGTGACGTGGAGTCACGTGGTGCGGATGACCTCCGGCGTGTTGACGACGCATTATACCGCCATCGAAGAATCCCCGACCGATAATCGAATCTTTTTCGCCTATGACCTCGGCTCTTGGGGCAGTCCACAAGGCCGCGCCACCTTTGGCCGGACCATCGATATTACTCTCAGCAAGAATTAACTCTGCTTCACTGATGTTATCTTTACGCACTCCGTTTGTGTTACTCGCCCTTGCGCTGCTTAGCACAACCTCGCACTCGGCTGAGCCCAGTGGGCGCGAGGTCCGTGCTGTTGCGATTGATGCGGATCCCCTCTTTGATCCAAATGTGACGGTTGAGCTTGGGCCGGAACAAATCGTCGCTCCAGGTGCAGGCTGGCCTTATTTATTTCAAACGGCCGAAGGCGGTACAATTGTGATGGGCCATGTTAAATGGCTCCCGAAGGCAGCACTCCCGGTTGTGTTTACGATGCAGTCATTTGATGAACGCAAAACGTGGCAAGCCTGGCAACCAACTGCAGCCCAAGGCCCAGGACCCATTACGGAAGGAGTAGCCATGCAACTAAAAGATAACCGCATATTAGTTTTTGATGTTTATGCTGATCATCAAGGCGGCAAGATTTTCAGCGGTAAGCGCTGGGTTTCTCGGGATGGCTGGCGCACGCTTGAGGGGCCTGAGACGGTTAAGGTGAGCGTGCCTGATATTCGGACAGATGCTCAAGTCGATGATCGGGGTGAACCCGTTTCGCGACTCTATATACGCCGCTCGATCTTACAGCTCCCCAATAATGATTTGCTAGCGTGCGCCTACGGAGTTTTTGAAAATGATACTAGCCGGGTTCAGTATTTGCCTGAAATGCGACAGGGTCGTTCATACTTAATTCGATCACAGGATGAAGGCCTCACTTGGACTTATCTGGCAACCATCGCAGCACCGCCGCAGGGTCAGGAGGGTTATGCTGAACCCGTGCTGCTTTATCTGCGCCATGGCAAGCATGCTGGTCGCTTAATATGCCAGATGCGCGTTGGTCGTGAACATGCTATTTGGCAAACGGAGTCGGATGATCAAGGCCGCACTTGGCAAACACCGCATGCGCTTTCTTGGACTTATAGTCGCTACGGTCGTGAGCGTCAAATTGTCGGAGTCGATCCTGACTTGATTGAGATGAGTGATGGCACACTGGTTATGTCTTACGGGCATAAACCTGATTACATGAGCCACGGCAATTTTATGGCCTTCAGTCTTGATCAAGGTGCTACTTGGGAGGGAGAAACTCGGCTTAACAGTTCGTTGACTCTGGCCTATACGGGAGTGCGCGAAATTAGCCCAGGAATCCTGTATGTTGTTTACACGAGCACGAAAGAGCAGCGGACGGAAAAATATAAATCAGCGGTCTTTGATACAATGGGGCGCACCGCCATCGTAAAGGTGCGGCGCAAGTAAACCGGTCTTTTCGCCATCCGGTGGTCATTTATCTGATGACCTTTCGCTGCTTACTTCGGCCAGGCTTGCATGAGCGTAATTGGGAACACTGCGCTCATACTCCCGCCTGAATTATACCTCAACTTAGCCAGTAAATTGGTTGTTTGTGGCTTCTTAAGGATAGTAAATTTTTGTGGATAATTTTGTATACGGTCGTCATTCTGCATTTCTTGCAACGAGTCGAGGCGATAACCCCTAACCCAAAAAACGCTTATGAAACGATGGTTGATCTCAACGCTGGCCCTCTTCCTGGCCGTCACGGCCTCCGCGCAGACCGCGGGAAATAATCCGGCCAAAGTACTAGAAGTCCGTAAAATCTGGGACGCCGGAGCGCACAATGCCTTCACCGATCTTATCCGCTGGAAAAATGTCTGGTGGTGCACGTTCCGCGAGGCCGACCACCACGTGGGGGAGGGCGGCAAGATCCGCGTCCTGACGTCGACCGATGGCCAGGAATGGGCATCCGCCGCGTTGGTGGGTGAAGCCGATGTGGATTTGCGTGATCCGAAGTTCTCGATCACGCCCGATGGCCGATTGATGATTGTGTGCGGCGGTACTCTTTATGTCGGCCAGGGCTATCGCGGCCGCCAGTCCCGCGTGCTGTTCTCGAACGACGGCCGGATCTGGACGATACCCGTGAAGGTGTTGACCAGCGGCGACTGGTTGTGGCGCGTAATCTGGCATGACGGCAAGGCCTATGGCACCGCGTACGATTCGAATTATTACCGTGTTCCCGCCAGCGAGGACTTGGTCCGCAGCACGGGTGAGTGGACGCTCAAGCTTTTTCGCAGCGACGATGGGATTAAGTGGGACCTAGTCGGCCCGATGGAAGTGTCGGGCCAGCCGAATGAGACGACGGTGCGCTTTCTGGCCAACGGCGACCTGATGGCCATGGTCCGCCGAGAATCAGGCACCAAAAAAGGCTGGGTCGGCATCACGCGTGCGCCTTTCACCCAATGGACTTGGCATGAAAGTGACCAGCAGTTTGGCGGCCCGAACTTCATCCAGCTGCCCAACGGATCGCTCGTGGCCGGCACGCGCGATTACACCGTCGCAGGCAAGCAGACGACCCAGATCGGCTGGCTCAAGCCGGAGGGCATCGAACGGCTGGCCACGTTGCCGAGCGCGGGCGACAATTCCTATCCGGGGCTGGTCCTCCACGAGGATGTGCTATGGGTCAGCTACTATTCCAGCCACGATGGCAAAACGAGCATCTACCTCGCGAAGCTCAAGCTGCCCTGAGTACGGCGGTGCGCTAACGTCGGGCAATCAGCGCCGCTCCTCGTAGCGGCGCTGATTGGGTAGCCGCGGTCTATGCTGACCGCCGGCCGGGGTACCGGCCGAGCGATATTACTCTCAGTCATAAATAACCCTAGCTCCCCGCTAGCTGGGTTGCTCCCACCAGCCACTCCTCTCGCTAAATCCTTCAACCACCGAGCAGAATCGTCTCAGTCTCGCGTGGGGGGAGGGACGGATTTTCGCGACGTATTACTGAGGTCAATGGCTAGCGACACCGGATAGCTGAAATAATGAAATCCTCGGCTTCCCAGTGGTTTCAATGATATCCGGGAGGAAATTCCACGGATATCGGGATATTCCGAGAGTAGGTGAGTGAACGGCTGAGAATATCTGCGAAGACGGGATTGCCGCAGTATTACCGACGCAATTAGGAGGATTTTATCTTGTTGTAATCTGGATTTAATTGTATTTAGAAATACAAATTAAGTCTGAACCTATACTTAAATATACACCCCATGAATAACTGGTCTCGTACAATCCTCGTTATTGTCGCCTCTTGGCTTAGCGCAGTGGTCCCTGCTTATGCCCAGATCGAGTCGGCTGCTGATAAGCAGAAAATCACCCTATCCACGTTTGTAGTTAATTCTACGCAGAACAAAGGTTACACATCAACGAACGGAGCTACAGGGTTCAAAACCAACGAAAATCTCATGAGGATTCCCCAAGCGGTCACAGTCGTCACGCGCGACTTGATCGATGACATTGGGGCGGTGGACGGCTCTAACATTCTACGCTATGCTGGAGTTGGCAATTTCTTCGCGGGTGAGTCGTTCGCCTTGCGCGGTACACGCATCAATTATCCGCTGATTGATGAGATGCCTGATGGGGCACCGTACTTGGACAATGCGAATCTAGATTCCTATACCGTGCTGCGCGGCCCAGCGGCAACGCTCTATGTCAATGCCGCGCTCGGGGGGACTGTTATTACGAACTCTAAGTTTCCTTTGCCCTATAACAATTATGCAATCACGGCGAAGGTGACGGGCTTCGGCACTTATCGACTTGAGGCCGACTTGAATGGGCAGCTTGCGCAGGTTGGTGCCGCCAAGTTCACTTATCGCCTGAACGCTGCTATTCAAAGAGGCGACAGTTACTTTAAGAACGTCGTAGACCACCGCACTATTATCCACCCGACGGTCCAGATGACCTGGAAGAATACGATTGTACGCATCGCACGCGACCACCAAAGCATCCAGCACCCCTCGGGTGGTAATGGCTTTATAACACCTGACGGTAAGCTCTTTACTGGCGCTGGTCGCAGCGAGAGCTTTTACCCTAAGAATGGAATGGAGGATTTTCAGCGGGACGGCTGGCGGGCCTTCCTCATCCAAAAGCTTTCCGACAATTGGGACTTAAAGATATCAGCCCAGGAATGGTGGTACAGCCGCTACGGTTCGATTGTCTTTATTGCAGGCGGCATCAATTGGGCGGCGCAAACGATTGGTCTCACCTCGCGCTTAAACGACCAAAACACTGACGACAGAACTATCGTGGCTGACGTCAACGGTAGATACAACCTTGGTAAGATTAGTATGCAGAGTACTTTTGGCGGAACCTACGAAAACACCCACGGTCAAAGCCGGCTGGGCAATTGGGTGCCAGGCGTCTTCACCCCTATCTCAGTGCCGATGTCCAATCCTGGCATGGATAAAATCTTCGCCCCCGATCCTAGGAACGCTACAGTTGTCACGCCGACCGGCAATAACACTTACAAGGCTAACGCATATTTCCAGCAGACCGTCACTGTAATCCCGGATCGACTGATCCTCATCGCCGGACTTACAAACGCAAAAATAAAGACAAATAATATTGCCAACGTCAACACGGGCGCGATGGGTACACCCGTCGAAGGACGAGACATGCTACATCGCTACGGTGTGGTCTTCAACTTCACTAAACAAGTGGCTCTGTACGCAATGGAGTCGACTACCTTTACGCCGACTACCGCTCGTGACATCAATTTGAACCTCCTGCCTAACGTTGAAGGCTTGGGGCGGGAATTTGGTATCAAGACCTTGCTCTTTGATGGTCGGCTCTCATCCACGATCGCGGTGTTTGATATTAAGCTGACGAATCAGTCATTTTTCGCTGGTGTCCGCCCTGATGGCATTAGCTATTTGGCCCCCATCGGCCTAGTCAGCCAGAAGGGTTTTGATATCGACCTGGCGTATTCACCTATCCCCGGTCTGCAATTTGTTGGTGCCTACTACCACGGCAAGGTCCGCGCGCTCCGCGAAGATGTTAATTATATTGCGGGTAGTGACGGCGATAATGTGCCTAATTCTTATTCCGGCCAGTACTCTTTAGTCGGACGTTATGAGTTCCAAAAAGGCAGCCTGAAAGGTTTCAATCTCGGCGTGGGATACACCACCCTAATCGACCGCCTCCTCAGTACTGGCAACTATATCGGCGGGCCGGCTCTAGAAACTCTAGGCACACTTAAATCCACTGGCGCCAACCTAAACAAGACCAGTGTAATTAAAGTGAAAACCTACCATGAGCTCAATTTGTTTGTTTCTTATAAATTGAACAATAACTGGACCCTCCGCGCCAATATCGAAAATGCTCTCGACGAGGCCTATGTCCTAGGCGCGCAAGCCTCTAGCTTTGTTGACCCGAGCCTGCCACGTACCCTGTCGGTCTCTTCGACTTACAAGTTCTAACGTAAAATCCGCAGACGGCTCTAGCCACCTTTCAGTGATGAATACCCCCAAGCGGTTCTTATTCGTCACCCTCGTGGCTTCAGCCGCCCTGCTTCCCGCGGTAAACGCGGGGCCGGAGACCGCTCTCACCGGCCCCGTCGAGCGTTACATCAGCATCGATAACGCCTGCGCTTGGCCCAATCTCACCGTCCTACCAGACGGCACGATCATCGCAGCCATCTTCAACCGCCCCAGCCACGGTCAGGAGGCCGGCTCGATCGAGGCGTGGGCGAGCCAGGATGGCCGCTTTTGGGAGAAGCGCGGCGTGGTCGCTCCCCATGAACCCGACACCAACCGCATGCACGTGGCGGCTGGGTTGGCCAAAAACGGCGACTTGGTCATGCTCAGCACCGGCTTCACGAATCTCCAGCAGCCCGGCCAGTCCAAAAAACTGCCGTTCCGCGACCGGCTTCTGCCACCTTGGGTCTGCCGTTCCAGTGATGGCGGGCGCACCTGGACCCACACCAACTCGTTTCCCTCGCCCCCGGAAGGCTTCGGGCCGTTCCTTGTCTTTGGCGATATCAAGGCTGGCGCAGACGGGGCGTTGCACGCCTCGGCCTATGCCCAAAAGGCTGACGATCCGGAAAAAGAGGATCACGCCTGGCATTTCCGCAGCGACGACGATGGCCAGACCTGGCGCATCATCTCGGTCATCGGCACCGGCCACAACGAAACCGCGCTCCTGCACTTGGAGGGGAAACGCTGGCTCGCCGCCGCCCGGACCATCGGTCCGCAACAGGTCGACTTGTTCCGCTCGAACGACGACGGCGCAACGTGGGCAGGCCCCGAACACGTGAGCGAGGCCAAGCAGATTCCCGCCGACCTCGTCCGCCTGGCTGACGGACGGCTGCTTCTCACCTACGGCACCCGCGTTGCGGACCAGCGTGGCGTACTCGGCAAATTCAGCTCGGATGAAGGCAAGACGTGGAGCGCGCCCATCCGGCTCGCCGATTCCCTCTCTTCGCGCGATTGCGGTTATCCCAGCAGTATCCAACGGCCCGACGGAAAAATCGTCACCGCCTATTACTCCGCCGGTGTTGGCGACCACACCCGCTATCACATGGGTGTCGTGATCTGGACGCCTCCCTCCACTCATACTCCCTGACCACCCTCCCTCTGCGTTCTCCGCTGATCGGCGTGAGACCTCTTCCGGACCGTCCGGATATTTCCTAACGCAGAGTCGCGGAGAACGCCTTAAATTCCTCCCCCATGCCAATCCAATTTTCTATAAGTAATGCCGCTGGTTCGTTCCTGCGCCGTCTCTGGCCCCTGTTGATAGCCACCGCGCTTGGCGCTCAGACGGCCCAGGTTCTTGAGACGAAGACCATCACGCCCGCCGAGGAGCCTTATGCCGGCTGGTCGACGGTGGCTCGTCGTGCCAATGGCGAACTCTGGGTGACTTGGTCGGGCGGCCGCGACGGTCACGTCTGCCCGATGGGGCAGGTGCGGGCGATGACCTCGAGGGACGACGGGGCCACGTGGACCTATCCGCGCGTGCTGCTCGACAGCCCGACTGATGACCGCGACTCGGGTGTTTTGGAGACCGCCAAGGGGACCCTGCTGGTCACCACTTTCACCTCGTTGGCGTATGAGGCCCATCTCGCTAAATCCGTAATGTATATGCCCGTAGCCGGCAAGAGCTCCGCGATGCGGCCGATGCCCCCAGAGGTCATCGCCCGGTGGCAGGCCACGCAAAAACGCCTGACGGCGGACGAGCGCCAGGCGGAACTGGGCGAGTGGGTGCTTCGCTCGACGGACGGCGGACTGAATTTCTCCGTGCGGATCGCGACTATCGTCAACAGCCCGCACGGCCCGCTGCAACTCAAGGACGGACGGATTCTTTATATCGGCAAGGAGCTGTGGACTAAGAATCAACGCATCGGCGCCGTCGAATCCAAGGACGACGGACTCTCCTGGAACTGGCTGAGCGAGATTCCCGGCCGACCCGGCGATGACGTCGAACGCGACTATCATGAACTTCATGCCGTCGAAAGCGATGACGGACGGATCATCGCGCAGATCCGCCACCAGGGGAAGGTCGATAAAAATTGGACGTTGCAGACGGAGTCCACCGACGGCGGCAAGACCTGGACGATTCCCCGTGCGATCACCTTCGGTATCCCTTCGCAACTCCTCAAGCTGCGCGACGGCCGACTGCTGATGACTTACGGCCATCGTCGTCTGCCCTTCGGCAATCAGGCCCGTCTGAGCACGGATCACGGACGCACCTGGAGCGAACCTATGATCGTCTCCGGCGACGGCACCGTAAGCGATCTCGGGTATCCTTCGACCGTGGAGCTCGCGGACGGCACGTTGCTCACCGTCTGGTATGAGAATATGAAAGGCCTCGACCGAGCCGTGCTTCGCCAGGCGAAGTGGAAGCTGACTAAATAAGCGCGGCTAAGCCGCGCGGGGTTCCCGCGCACCAACGTTGCCATTTTGGGGTCATCCGTTGGACCCTTCCCGCGATAGAAAAATGCCCTCTTTCATCGTAATTTTAAATCTATCGAGTTACCTCAAACTATGGCCTCCCGTATGAGAAATTACCCCATCGCCTTGCTTTTAGCCTGTAGCTTACAAAATATTTCAGCACCAGCTGTCGCTGAAACATTAATTCCCCTAGCCGCGAATACGCCTCAAATTCTCGTTAACGATTCTCGTCTCCATTTGGCCTTTGGTCTAGAGAATCTCGTCATCGCTGGAGGCCTTCAACCTTCGATGCTTTATACGCGTGAGGGGAGTATTGTTGTTCAATCACACCAGCCTGAAGCTTCCTTGCCTTCGAAACGTTACGTATCGCATAGCGCTATGGGGACCGTTGTTTCTCATAATAATGGGCAAACTTGGTCGCCATTTTTACCTCAATCCGGGCATAATGGCGTAAATATGGAAGGAGGGGCCATTCAACTTCGCGATGGGTCGATTATCTCACTTGATACCTATGTTACCCCCGGAAAAACCCCAGGATCTGGGGAAGGGCAGCTCTATTCTTCGAACGACAGTTGGCATACACTCCAAGGACCTTACGAGATCACCTTTAATCTTCCTGGGGTTAATTTTAATGGTTCATCGGATGACAATGGACATCCCCATACGGCCGTACGGCTCCATCGCCGCATCCTGGAACTGCCGAATGGTGATCTGCTGACGACCGTGTACGGGTGGTTTGCGGGCGATAACACGCCTTCAGCCTACATGGCGACAATGCTTAAAACACGGGTAGTGCTAGTCCGTTCTAAGAATCGCGGACAACATTGGGAGCTGGTTTCAACAATCGCGGCCGACGGCACGGTGGGGACCGAAGGCTTTGATGAACCCGTGCTCGCTCGAATCAATACGGGTCCGCACACGGGTCGGCTGATCTGTCAAATGCGCACGGGGCGCGAGCAGCGCGAGACAGTTTCGGACGATGAAGGTCGCACGTGGGTGACCGCGTATCCGCGAATTTACGCCGATCTTGATGTTTACCGCACAGAAAAGTGGATCGAGATGTTTCGGGGCGTAAAAGACAAAAACGGTCAGTTAATTGAAAATAATCCGATCGAAATGATCGGTGCCGTGGTCGATCCAGATCTGCTGGTTTTGCGCAGCGGAATCGTGGTGGCCTCATTTGGCGTACGCGTGCCGCCTCGCGCCTGCTGGCCCCGGGCGGAACATCCGTGGAACGGAAACTATCTCGCCATCAGTCTCGATAGCGGGGTGACGTGGAGTCACGTGGTGCGGATGACCTCCGGCGTGTTGACGACGCATTATACCGCCATCGAAGAATCCCCGATCGATAATCGCATCTTTTTCGCTTATGACCTTGGCTCTTGGGGCAGCCCCAAAGGCCGCGCCACCTTTGGCCGGACAATTGATATTACTCTCAGCAAAAATTAACTCTACTCCACTTATGTTATCTTTACGCCCTCCGTTGGTTTTACTCGTCCTTGCGCTGCTTGGCACAACCTCGCACTCGGCTGAGCCCAGTGTGCGCAAGGTCCGTGATGTTGTGATTTATGCGGATCCCCTGTTCCATAGCGCATTTCCTTCAGTGGTTCAGCGGCCCGACGGGGAGCTGCTCGTAGCCTTCCGCCGTGCACCCAATCGACTGGCGTTGGGTGAGGGGCATAATAATCACGTTGATCCGAACAGTTACCTGATGGGCGTGCGTTCGCGCGATGGCGGCGTGACGTGGACCCCGACGCCGGAGTTGATCTATGCGCATCCTTTCGGCGGATCTCAGGATCCAGGACTGCTGCAATTGCGGGACGGAACTTTGCTTTGCACCAGTTACGGTTGGACGTTCGTGCGTCCGGATGGCGTGCCTAAATTGAAGGCCCCAGTTTTTGAAAACTACCCCGGTTCAATTTTTAACGGCGGTTACTACCTGCGTTCGACAGATGGGGGCAAACAATGGTCAGCCCCACTTTACCCCCCACACATCGATGCGGAAATTTTACTGACCCCTTACGGCAAGCCCTTGCCGGCTTACAATCGCGGAGCGCTTACGGAAGGGAAAGATGGGAGAATTTTCTGGGTGGTAGCGGCCTGTGATTCTATTCAGCCGTCGAAAATATCGACCCACTTACTTATTTCGTCGGATCATGGTTTGAGTTGGCAATACTCCTGCCCCGTGGCGGGTGATGCGAAGGTGTCATTTAATGAAACCTCAGTTTATGAGACACCTCGTGGTGACATCATCGCTTTTCTTCGCTCAGAAAAATATGAGGATCAGGCGTGCATGGCTCGCTCAATCGATGGCGGTAAAAGCTTTCAACCTTGGCAAGGCATGGGCTTCCAAGGGCATCCGCTGCATGCGTTGCGTTTGCCGGATAATCGGGTGCTCCTCACCTATGGGTACCGGCACAAGCCCATCGGAATTCGCGCGCGCATTCTTAATGCGGAGTGCACCGACTTTGCGACGGCCTCCGAGATTGTATTGCGCGATGATGGTGGCACGACTGACCTTGGTTACCCATGGTCGGTGGTGTTGGACGCGCGCCATGTCTTGGTGACTTACTATTTTAATGTGCCCGGTGGGCTGCAGCATGTGGCCGGAACCATTCTAGAAATTCGCTAAACTGCTCTTGGGCTGGTTATGCTTTTACCGCGTCGCGATTTTATTCGATTGCTGTCCGTAGGGACAGCGGCGGTTTGGGCACCGGCGCGCCTGCGCGCCGCGCCTGGGTCAACAATGTCTGAATTACTGGCGCAGTTGGCGACGGCGGAGCAGCGCGGGGTTTATTATCTGCAGGATTCATTAAAAATTACGTCTCAGGATCCTGCCGCATTAAAAGTTCATAGTTCACTCACTGATCCGGCGCGATACGGGCGTCGTCGTGAGGGTTGGACGGTCGATGCAGGCTTAGTGGGCAGCTCTACTTGGGCGACGTTGCGCGATCGACCCATGCTGGGGAATCGCTCGCAGTTGGCCCAATTTTCTTTTCGCAGTACCCAAGCGGGGGTGACCCCCGGAAATCATGGGTTGATTGAGATGCGTTTGTGTCGTGGAACTACGGCCGAAGATATTCCGGTGCGCGTGCGCATTGAGAATGGGGCTTTTTATATTCTATCACTGAACGTCGACAAATTATTGGCGGGTGATCGGGCTAAGCCGGTGGTGATGATGACGCCCGGCACCGTCTACACGCTGACCGTGCTGTTATTTCAAAAAGCGGTTTATGCGCGTTTGACGGGTGCGGATGTTCCGGCAGGAGCAATTGAATTGGTCGTCACGGATCGTCGCCGATTCATACCGGGTTTCCCGGGATTTGGTTTGAGGACTAATCCCCAGGCCACCCGTGGCGGGTTGGAGATTTTTGATTGGCGGGTCACGCCCGTGGGGCCGGCGACGAATTGTCGACTCGGGGTAATTGGTGATTCGATTACGGCTGGCATCGACGGCGAGCCGGAGGCGGAAAGTTACGTACACCTGGCGACCCAATCTTTGGGACAAGAATTTGTGTTAAACACCGGCAGTGGCGGTTCGAGCACGACCCTCGATTTGGGTCGCTTCCCCTATGAGATCGCCCCGTTCCGTCCGGCGATCGTTTGGATCGAAGGCGGGACGAATGACATTGGTACCGGGGTTAAAGCGGCGACTGCTTTTCAAAACATGCAAAGGCAGGCCGCGCTGATCACCTGGGGTGGCCGGGCAGTTTTCTCGACGGTGCCGCCGCGGGTTTTACCGACGCCGGCGCATTACGCGGAATTGACGGAGCTCAATCGCCTAATTCGAACGAGCGGTCGCCCGATCGTCGATCGGCATGCGTTGGTGGTAGACCCGGCTGATCCGCGGCATATTCGAGCAGACTTTTGTCACACTGATGGTATTCATATTACGCGGCCTGGGCAGTCGCTGATTGCGCAGGAAGCGGCGCGGCTATTTAAATCACTTACTCTTAATTTATGAATACTCTCCCTCGTTTCGCGCAACAAGTTGCTCTGATCACCGGAGGCACCTCGGGCATCGGCTTGGCGGTGGCTCGTCGTCTCAGCGCTGAAGGCGCGACGGTAGCCTTACTTGATTTCAATGATGCCGCCTTCGCGGGATTAGCCAAAGAGTTTGCCCCACCGCATATTTTCTTAAAGGTGGACGTCACCCAGGAAGCTGCCGTGAGCACGGCGGTAAATACTACTTTAGCTCAGTTGGGCCGCATTGATATTTTAGTTAATTGCGCGGGGATAACGGGGAAAACGAATCTGAAGTCACACGAGGTTGCCTTGAGTGATTTTGATCAGGTTTTAAAAACAAATCTGTACGGCACATTCTTAACCTCGAAACACGTGCTGCCTGTCATGACTAAGCAAGGTTATGGTCGGATTCTGCACATCGCCTCGATTGCCGGCAAAGAAGGGAACGCGGGGATGGTCGCCTACTCGAGTTCGAAGGCGGCGGTTATCGGTCTTACTAAGGTTCAAGGTAAAGAATATGCGGAGACGGGGGTAACGATTAATGCTCTCGCGCCAGCGGTCATTCAGACACCCCTCGTTGATGTTTTACCGGCGGCTACTGTTAAGTACATGACCGATAAAATCCCAATGAAGCGCTGTGGAACTTTAGAGGAAGTTGCCGCGATGGCGGCGTTTATTGTTTCACGCGAGGCGGCTTTTACCACGGGGTTCACCTTTGATCTCACCGGCGGTCGGGCCGTATATTGAGGATAGATTTTCAATTATTTAACCTACTTAAAAAATGATTATCACTGATGTTCGCACAACGCTGCTCACGGGGCCCTGTACTAACGATCCCTTCATTCGCGAGCTGCGCAAATTACGAAGCGCTGCTTTTATTGAAATTATTACCGATGGGCCACTGATCGGAATCGGCGAGACCTACGCGGGCTATTTTTGTCCCGAGACGGTTCCTGCAATCGTCGATTTTTTCCGGCCGATTCTGGTGGGGCAGACGGTCGATGATATTCCGGAGTTGTGGAAGCGCATGTATCAGTGCGGCAATTTTTGGTGTCGTGTTGGTTTGGGGACCATTGTGCTAAATGGTATTGAAGCGGCGCTATGGGATTTGAAAGGCAAGCAACTCGGCTTGCCCGTGCATGCCCTCTTGGGCGGGGCGCAACATGCCCGTTTGCCGGCTTATGCGACCGGTGGTCCGAGTAACTATCCGAAGGAAAAGTTGGCCAAGAAAATTGATCACTATTTTTCGCGAGGATTCCGCGGCATCAAGGTGGCCACCGGAAGTTATTCGCCAGATACAGGATGGTATTCACCGATGGAGCCAAAGGAGGCGGCCGAATTTGAGGCAGACAAAATAGCTTTCATGCGAACGCAGGTGGGTCCTGATGCCTGGCTCATGTTGGATGGTCATATGGGCAATAGTCCGGGAGCCACTTGGACGGTAGAGGTAGCCATCGCGGCGGCGAAAGCCGTCGAGCCCTATAATTTATTCTTCTTTGAAGAACCGCTCCACTATACGGATCCGTGGGGTTATGCTGAACTTTGCCGCGCTACGACCACGCCCATTGCGGGTGGTGAGTGTCTGACGGCGGCGTATGAGTGGCGGGTCTTTGCCGAACAGGATTCATTCGATATCGGGCAACCCGATGCGTCTTTTACGGGCGGCATGGGCGAATTCATGAAAGTCGCAAAAATGATGGCTGACCGCGGACGCAAGATCGCCACGCATGCATGGGGGGCAGGCGGCTCGTTAATGCAAAATGTACATGCTGGTTTTGCGGCACCCAACACCTGTATTCTTGAAATCGCGCCGGATTATGCCGGGTTGCATACCGATATCATCGATGGCGGGTTGATCATGAAAGATGGTTATGTGTTACCGCCTGATCGCCCCGGATTCGGGGTAGTGCTGACGGATGAAATTAAGCGCCGTTATCCCTTCCAGCCCGGCAGCGGTGAATTTAACAGCGTACCCGGAAAAGTTCTTTCTACTTAAGCTCATGAAAATTCTCATTGATGTGGCGGTAGAGCCGGCGGCATTGGCGGCATTACAGCAATCGGGTCATCATGATATTGAAGTGATCACGCCACCGGCCGAAATCGTTCGGCCCTTAGACGCGGCGCAGCTCAAAGGGGTGGAAGCACTTTTTTGCACTTTTCCGCCGACGAATGCGGCGGAATTGCGCGAGCTGAAATGGATCCAACTCGCCTCGACGGGTTATTCTCAATTGTTCGGTTTGGATTTGCCCGCGCGGGGTGTCCGCGCGACGAATGGACGCGGCTGTTTTGATGTACCGATTGCCGAGTGGAATATCGCGATGATGGTCAACTTAGCGCGCGATGTTCGGCAGATTATCCGCAATCAGGATGCGGCGATCTGGGACCGCGGGGCGATCTTTCAGCGCGAGATCCGCGGATTAACCGTTGGGTTGTGGGGCTATGGCGGGATTGGCCGAGAGACGGCGCGGTTGGCTCGTCAACTCGGCTTGCGGGTGCACGTGCTCACGCGCCAAGGCGTGGCGCCGTTGCAGCATGTCTACTGTGTCCCGGGGACGGGTGATGCGGAGGGCGTTTTACCAGATAGAGTCTTTCGTCAAGGCGAGGAACTCGAGTTTCTCCGTGGACTCGATTTTTTGGTGGTGGCGATGCCTCTGACCAAAGCCACAGAAGGGTTAATCGGGGAGCGTGAGCTGCAAGCCTTGCCGCGCCATGCGTTGGTGTTGAATCCCGCGCGCGGGCCGATCATCCAGCAAGCGGCTTTGCTGCGTGCCCTTCGCGAAAAATGGATCGCGGGCGCCGCCTTAGATACGCATTATCATTATCCGATGCCGCCCGATCATCCGCTTTGGAAATTTCCCAATGTGATTTTTACTCCGCATATCTCGGGATCGAGTTTGAGTCCAAGATTTGCGGTCCGGCTGTGGGATATTTTTTCGCTTAACGTGGAGCGGCTCAGGACAGGGCAGCCATTATTAAATGAGTTAACGGCGGCCCAGCTAGCAGGAGCATAAGGCAAAACCTCACCCGCGTGAAAACGGCATCCCTCAATAACCGCGCAACACGAAGCGCGGCTTGGGTGGTGGGGTGGTGTCTGTGGATTGGTATCACCGTCTGCGCCGACGGGGCGATCACGGTAATTCGCGGAGGGCAGATGTTCGATACCGCAACGGGGCGCATGGTGCCAGTCGGGGCGATCGTCATTGAGGGGGAAAAGATTACGGCGGTGGTCCCAGCCGGGGAGGAATTTGTTCCGCCAGCGGGCGCCCAAGTGCTAGCGGCAGAGGGAAAGTATCTTATTCCTGGTTTAATCGATGGCCATGTGCATCTCGTGCACGTTTTAAATAGCCTCCAGATTACGGCGGATGAACTGATGCCGCTTTTTTTGGCGAATGGGATTACCACGCTGCGTGATGTGGGGGATGAGATCGTGGCGCAGAAATTATTGGCAAAGTACGCCGAGGCTCATCCGTCCACGGCTCCGCGAGTCATCCTGGGTAGTTTATTGATCGATAGTAATCCACCGTATCATCAATTTATTAGTTGGCCGCTCACTGATCCGGCGAAGGTGCCTACTTTCGTCGCGGATATGAGTACGTGGGGCGTACAGACTTTTAAGATTTATGTCGGGACGGGACGGCCGGTAGCCCAAGCGGTGATCCGGGAGGCGCATCAGCGCGGCAAATGGGTAACGGCACATTTGGCTTGGAATTATCGAGCACAAGATGCCGTTGAAGATGGCATCGATAGTCTGGAGCACATTGATTCAATTTATTCGTTTATGTTGCCGCCGGAAACTCCCCGTTGGCCGCCACCCGCGGAGCGAGCTGGCATGAAGGCAAAAGAATTGGCTGATCTGCAGCGTCAGATTTTGGAGATCCGGGCGCGGGTGGATTTTGATCAGCCTGCCCCGTTGGCTTTAGTAGACGCTTTAGTCCGAAAGAAGGTGGCGGTTAACCCCACGCTTGTCGTTTATCGAAACTGGATGTTGTTGCGCGATTTGCCCGCCGTCCACGAGCACCCTGATTTGCAAAAAATTCCAGCTCGGCTGCGCGAGGGCTGGCGGCGAACCGCGGCAGCTAATCCGCTGGATCCGACGACGCAAGAATTGCGGCAGCAGCAATTCAAGCTGCTGGAGGCGCTCACCGCTCGGTTGTATCACGCGGGAGTCGAATTGTTAGTCGGCACGGATACGCCCGTGCAGTTTTGTCCGCCAGGCTTTGCGTTCCATCAGGAAATGGAGTTGCTGGTGGAATCTGGGTTGCCACCCGCGGCGGTCTTAATTGCGGCTACGCGCAATAATGCGCGGGCCATTAATCAAACGGCTGATTTGGGGAGTATCGCGGTGGGAAAGCGCGCCGACCTCGTTCTATTAGCAGCTGATCCACTCGCTGATATTCGCAATACGCGGAAAATTCATCGCGTGGTCCATGGCGGTCAGGTGTGTGATCCTGCCGTGTTGCTCTCGTTGGTCCCGACTCAGTAGGGCCGGCCCGAACATAATTTTATCCCGCTCAATCAATGACGACCATTCCCACTGCAGCTCAGTCGCGACCATTGCCGGGGGCGTGGCTAGTCGTGATTTTATTATGGTTTGTCGCGGGGGTTAATTGGAGCGCGCGGGGACTGATTGTCACGATGCATGATTCTGTGACGGCGGCGATACCGATGACCAACACCCAATTCGGTTTACTGACCTCGTGCTTTGCATGGACCTATGGGCTGCTGAGTCCTTTCGCGGGTTTTCTAGCCGATCGATTCAGTCGTAGTCGGGTAATCGTCGTGAGCTTGATTGCGTGGTCGGTGCTCACGTGGCTAACGGCGTACGCTCGTAATTTTAATGAATTACTCGCGCTGCGGATTCTTCTGGGCATTAGCGAATGTACCTATCTGCCAGCCTCGCTTGCGCTCATTACGGATTATCATCGTACGACCACGCGCTCGGTTGCGGTGGGCTTACATATGAGCGGGATTAGCGTGGGGGCCAGTTTGTCTGGTATTGGCGGTTGGTTAGCCGAGCGGCATACTTGGAATTATCCTTTTCAACTGGTTGGGCTGATTGGCGTCAGCTATGGCCTCGTGCTCATTTTCGTACTGCGGGATGCCCCCAAGGAGAGCGTCAGCTCAACGCCAGTAGCGGTGAGTGTGCCGGTGGCTAGTTTCCGCGAGGCGTTGGCTAGCCTCTTTGGCCGGCGGGCTTTTATCTTGCTGCTGAGTTACTACGGCTTGGCGGGTTTTGTGGGCTGGGCGATTCTCGGCTGGATGCCGACGTTTATTCACGAGCATTTTAATTTGGGGCAAGGGGCGGCCGGATTTTCTGCCTCGGGTTACGTTAACATAGCTAATCTATGTGGGGTCTTCGTCGGTGGTATTTTGGCTGATCGTTGGAGTCGCACTCATCCGAGAGCCTGTATTTTGGTTCCGGCGATTGCGCTGTGTTTTGCGGGGCCGGGGATTTTCTTAACGGCCAATACTGATCTGATCTATGCCGCCATGTTTGGGTTAGTTGCATTCGGTTTCGCGGGAGGATTCTCGGACGCCAATATGATGCCAATTCTCTGTGTGGTCGGCGATACCCGCTATCGGGCGACCGCTTACGGTATTCTAAATTTTGCCGGCTGCCTCTGCGGCGGACTGGCGATTTATGCGGCGGGGGCGCTCCGTGATCTGCACTTAAGTTCGGTGCAAATATTGAATGGTGGGGCTGCCGTTATGCTGCTTTGTCCGATCTTTCTCTTCCTGATTCGCCCGCCTGTCACGCCGGTGGCTAATCCGTAGGAAGGTCTTGGGCCGAGGAGCCTTAGTTTGATAATCCAGATCGGATTCGTGCCAGCTGCGGTCAATTAATTCGGATCGGGCTAAAATTTTTTAACCACGAAGGATGCGACACGACGCGAAGGGATCTTGCCTAAACTTTAAGCTCGTCCAGCGCATGCGGGAGCTCCCGCTTCCCACTTAAACCTTAAGCCTTAAAACTATCCTCATCCTCATACGTCCCACCGACTCGGATTAATCCCGGGCGCTGAGGTAGCCATATTGGCGGGGCGATTCGGGACGTTAAAATCGAAACTCTTGGTATTAAGACTTTTGAAAAGCGGCCGGACATGCGCCGGAAGTTGCGCGACTTTCTCTGCGGGCCATTCCGGGACATCGGCGATTGGGGAGGCCCAAGCTGGGCGGTAGGCAATGGCGAGAAGATGACGATCCTCCGTACTCGTGTTAGGGTAATTGGCATGCCAGACGCTCTGGTTGATAATCGCGGCGGTGCCGGCCTTACACGTTACCATGACCTCTTCGGGATGGGAGAGATAGCGTTTATAGGGATTATTATCTGAGTGAAATGAGTGGTGGGAGTGCGGAATGACTTTAAAGGGGGCTTTCTCGGGGGTGAGATCATCGAGATAATATAAAACACGGACGAGGCGTGGGGAGCTGGCCTGCATACCAAAAATGGCTGAGCCATAAGGCTGCGCGTCGGTGTGCAAGGCGATGCCAGGGTGTCCGGGGCGCGAGAGTGCATACACGCAGGACGTACAAATGAGCTCATCACCCAAAAGAGTGGTGAGAAATTCCAGCATAGCCGGCAGGGCAATCAAATCGAGGCAATGGGGTGAGTCGGTGAAGTGGACATTGTGGGCTCCGCGTTGATTTTCGCTGTAGTCGGTGCCTTTGGTCGGCAGGCGATCAAGTTCGGCTTTAATTTTGGGAATTAAGTCAGCGGGAATCATGCCGGGTAGCATGACGAAGCCCTCGACTTCGAGGTGCCGAATTTTTTGCGGGACCGTTAGTGACAACCAGTCGGTGGTATCGATCTTAGTTTGGGGTGTAGAATTATTCGTCATGGGCAGATTTGGGGTAAAATAGCGTAGTTTAATTCATGGGCGGTGCGCCCTCATCAGTTTTTTTCCCCGTCGCTGGTTCCACGAGGTTAATTAAATTAGCAACGCCGCGAAAGGGTCGGAGCATCCAGCCACCTTGTAAGAGGGGGCCGCTGGCGCCGGTTTTCTCCGGTAATTGACGCACTCGCCAATAGAGCACCACTGAGCTGAGGAGTAACACAACGAAGAAGGCTTGGAAAACGGCTACGTTGATTGCGGTGCCCTCGGTAGAGCTTTTCATGAAAAGTCCCCATAGCACGGGAGAGCAGCCGCCGAGAAAAGTGATGACGGCGCCATGAATGGAAACGGGGAGCGCGCGATCTTGTTCCGGAATAATTTTAGAGAGGTAGGTGAGATTAGCGGAGGTCCAACAAGCAGAGGCAAAGCCCTGCAGGAAATACAGAAATGGGAGCATAATCAACCAGCGGCCGTCACTTTGCAGAAACAGCATCCAGCCAGCGGCAATCAGTCCGAAGAAAGCATAGGAGAGGCGAAAAAATGGAATGGCCCCATGTTGGTCCATGTGAGTGCGCATGAACCAATTCGCCGCGATCAGTCCGAAATAAGTCAGCATCGTCAGCAGCATGATGCTCGCTGCCATTAATCCTGCAGTTGCTTTAAGGTAATAGGCTGCAAAGGGGGCGAGCGGGGTGATGGTGACAAAGAGCGGTACGGATAACCAGAGATAGGTTCGAAACAGGCTTGGCTCGGTGATTAAGCGGGGTGTTTCAGTTATAATTTTTTCTAAGCTCAGCAATTTCGGTCGTTCAACATCAGGTAGAATATTCAACTGACGATTCGCCATCCACGCACCTAGGATAGCGATGCTGTATTGGACAAAAAATACTACATACGGCGGAAAAATAAAAAAGAGGGCGGAGTAAAGCACGAGTGAGCCAACGATGGCGACGCCGGACAGAATTTGATCAGTCGCCCAATAGCGTCCGCTAATGGGCGCGGGAATGAGTTGGTAGAGCCACGTGGTCAACGCCGCGCCACCCACGGCACGACTCAAACTATATAAAAACATCGATGTCACCATGGCGTAGATCATCCACGGCAGCGGTTGGCGGGGAGCGAGTATGGCTAAGCCTATGGGCACAACTAAGCACCAGCCACGAGCGCTCCAGCCGGCCAGGGTGAGTCGCTTAAACCCTAGGTGGGGTAGAAAAGCCGTCGCGAGCACCTGCACGGGGGTTAGCAAAAAGGTCCATGCGAAGACTAGCCCAACTTGAAATGAATCCGCGCCCAGGTGCTGCATAAAAAGCACCGTGGGGGTACCGATCGCTACCTGCCAGTTGAGCGCGTTAAAAAATGAAAAATACAACCCATGCCGATGGGGGTAGAGTTCAGGGTCACGTTTTTGAGTGGGAAATAACATAGCGCAGGGCGGAATGGAACCGCCGGTCGGCTGAGAAAAAATTTAGGACAAAGTAATGATTAGCTCGCGGTGTAAACTAATTCGCCCGTCACCCACGTGTGGGTCGCTGTAAAATCAGCATTCCAGAGCACGACGTCAGCGTCGGCGCCTACTGCGATCACGCCTTTAGTCGCTAAGCCCATCAGGCGAGCTGGATTAGCCGTGCCCATGGCCCAAATTTGTTCAGAGGGGATTTTTAGCCAACGGTGGAGGTTCGCGATGCCCACATTCATGGTGAGGGCACTGCCGGCGAGACCGCCGTGATTTTTATTGGCGGGATCATGAATGCGCGCGGCGTTTCCAGCAGAAACTTTTACCGGAAAGCCGAAGGTCGTTGGATAAATGCCGTCAGGCAAGCCGGCGCCGATATTGGAGTCAGTGATCAAAATAACTCCGGCATGGCCTTTAGCGGCTAGAGCCGCGCGAACCGCAACCGGCGGAACATGCACGCCGTCGCAGATGAAATCCACGGCGCAACGCGGATCAGCGAGAATGGCTTCGACGGCGCCGCAGGGGCGCACGCCGGGTTCAGTGACCGCAGGAATAGGGAACACATTATAAAAATGGGTGGCGTGGCGGGCGCCGGCATCAATGGCGCGTTCGGTTTCTTCCGTCGAAGCATGCGTGTGGGTGATAAAGGGGACGATTGCCTCTTCGACTAAGCGTTCGATGACCGGAATAATGTTAGGCGTATCAGGGCTAATCGACATCGCGCGCGTCCGCCCGCCAGTCGCCGCGAGAACCTCATTAAGTAGGCCGACATCACCAGGGATGGTGTCAGCGCCGGCTCCAGGTAATTTTAAAAAGGGACCTTCCAAGTGCCAGCCTGGAACGGATACGCCGCGAACTTGATCGAGTGTTTGGGAGAGCGTCGCGAGTAACGGCAGCGACGGCCGATTCATGATGCGGTATAGCGTAGGGAGGACCCCGGTTGTGCCGAAGCGCGCGGCAAAGGCTAGCCCAGCCAGCAGATCTTTAGGCGAGGCTTCGTAGAGATGATGGCCGATGCCGTGAGTGTGGAGATCAATTAAGCCCGGCGTGAGGCAGCGGCCACCTGCATCGATCCGGGTGGTCCCAGCGGGAATCGCGGCTGGGGCGGGATCGATAGCGGCGATGCGGCCGGCAGTAAGGAGCAGTTGGCCCAAGGCGATTTTTTTGCCTGGGTAGACAATCTGGGCGTTAGTGATGAGGGTCGAATTCATGGGAAAAGAGAAAAAGGTGAGGCGATTAAAGTAAGGCGATTAATTGATTCGGGTGAAGGCTAGGATCTGGTTAACTTGTTTTATGACGAACTATGCCGAGTTCCAGACCGACGAGCTCGAGGGTTTCATTGGATTCATTATAGAGCGTGATCTCGTTCCAGCCATCTTTGAGTGCCGTGAGATCGCCAGCATAATTCCAAGCGATATGTTCCTCGACGTGTTTAGTGTAGGGTCCAGCCGGAAATAAGAGATTTTCTGATACTTGGCAGACGAAAACGGGCCAGGCTCCATTCAGGCTAACGCCACATTCCTGTTTTGTTGGGGTGTGTTTGGTGATGACTTGAATCACGAGTCTCAGTCCCGTCCCTGCGGGTTCGGTACACATGGGAAGACGCAGTGCGCGGCGATGCCGAGCAGGAATTTTTACGGGTAATTGCTCGGCGACATCCCAGATTTTGGTGGGCTGAACGGAGGCTGTATTGAGCGCGTAATGTTTTTCCTGACCGCGGAGAAAATTGAGATCAGCTAATTGGCGTAACGCGGCATAATCGGCGCGCTGGCCGGGCACGAGCACTTGATCCGTGACGAAGAAATTAAATTGCTCGAGGCCATCAGCTCCAAGGACGAGTTTTCCGGCCGCATTAGCGCGCATCAATTCCGGGCTGGAGGTGAGGTAGCGAGTCCCGCGAATACGCTTAGCGACCGCGGAGGTTTGGCTGGACTTGAACGCGTTATCCCCCGCGAGTTGAATTTCCGGACCGGTGGGACGTTCCGTGAGGGACGGGGCATGCGTTTCCAGCCAGTTCGGCGCATCTTCCATGCCGCCATAAATGGTTACATCCGGACCGAGCTCACGGCGCAGTTCATCATGCGGCATTTCCCACGAAGTCTGCCAGAAATTACTGAACGTCACAAAGTCCACGATGCCACGCTGCACCAAGGTTTTTACATCCAAACCAATCGTCCGCAAGTAGCCGAGATTGCTGGGGATGCGCAGCCCGAGAGGGAAAGAGGCGCGGCGGGCTTTGGTCAGCGCTTTGATTTCGGCAAACCAGTCAGTCATTTCATCAGTCTGGCGGGCAGTCGCAGGAGCCTCGAGGCACACCGGGTGGCGGAGCCAGTCGAGTTCCAAGCCCTCGTAGTCATAACTTTCGATGCCCTCACGAATCATCGCTAACATATAATCGCGCACGGGACGGCGACCATAATTCAAACCAATCCACCCAGCGTGGGTGGTGGCGGCCGCGCCGGGAATGCGACCGGATAAGCGATTTTTCGGATCACGAAATAATTGGCAACTGACGGGGCTATCGGGGGCATTGGAGAAATGCGTCGCATTCATGCGATAGCTCAGCCACGGGCTGATACCGCGTGCGCGGCAAGCGCGGGAGCATTCGGCTAACCAGTCGACCCCCGCTTCGGTTAAATCTAAGTACAGATCGAACAGGCGGACGAGGTGGTCGACAGTTTGTTCGGCCTGGGTGGGCGAAAGGCCGGCATTACCGGCAGCGATGGGTTGGGCAAAGGAGCGATCGCCGCGTCGATAACCTTGGAGGACATATTCGAGCTGCTTACTCGGGTACCACACGACCTGAGTGTTGGGATTGACCAAGAGAGTATCGACCCCGCTGGTGGCGAGCAAATCGATGAAGCGATGCACCGCTCGGGCGCTGTAGGCACCGCCTTCGGGTTGCCATAACTCCGGATTATAAAAGAGAAAATTGCAGTCGCCGTTGAAAAGATTTCGATGCGCGGATAAGGGCTTCATTGGGGTCGTCTTCTGCGCGGTCTCGGCCGCTCCGGCGAAAGAGGGAAGTTGCGTCGCCAAGGTGAGGGCGGTGCTGGTCGCGACGCTTGATTTAATAAAATTACGCCGAGAAAGGGGGAGTGATTTCATGGAGTCGGGCGGGAGAAATGAGGGGAAGGTTTTTTTAGGAGTACTTAATGCCGACGACGGGAGGCATTCCGTTGTGGCACCGTAGAGGCAATATACTCAGCGGTTTGGGCTGGCGTGGCCGCAAAGCGAGCGGGGGAAAAGGCGGTGAGGTCGATCGGGGCTGAACCAGTCGCGGCTAGTTCTGCCAGAAAGTAGCCGGCCGCGGGGCTGTAGGAGAAGCCCCCGGAATGAAAACAATTTCCGATCCAAAGACCTTCTACTCCGGTGACTGGTCCGATGATCGGCTCGCCATCCATCGAAAATGATAACAAGCCCACGTGAGTTGATTCCCACTGCAAGTCAGCGAGGGTAGGAAAAAAGTTTTTAAATCTTTCAACGGTGGGCGCGATCAGGTCGGGTTCAGCGGTGAGCGGATCTAGGCGAAAATCTAGCGAGGGTACTTTGAAATCATCGCGCTCTGGTGTTTCGATGCCCAATAAAACACGGTTACCCTTAGCCGGCCGAATATAGCCAAAGAAGGGATCGGCATTGATCGGTGGAAATTGCACCGGACTATCCAGCGGGGCGGACACGTAGCGTTGGTGGACAAATGTTTTGACCGGGAGGGATAGGCCAACGGCAGCCAGGAGGGGTAGGATCCAAGCGTAAGTGGCGACAATGACCACATCTGCGGCGATGAGACCGTCAGCGGTTTTTACGCCACAGGCCCGGCCGTTTTTAATACAGATTTCGTTGACCTGTACATTCTCGCGAATCTCGACCCCTAGGGCGCGGGCCCGTTGGGTGAGGCCGGGTAAATATTCCGCTGGTTCACTATACCCGCCCGTGGGGTCGAGGAGCCCCAAGAAATCATCGGCAGGATTTAGCCCTGGCCAGCGGCGGCGAATTTCTGCGGGCCGGAGGATTTGGTAAGGAGCTTCCAGCCGATCGTAGAGCGGCAGGAGCGCGGCGCGGGCGGGCCAGAGTTCTGGGCTAAAAAGATTCAAGCAGCCCTGTTCGTTATGAAAAGTGTAGCCGGGTAATTCATTCGAAAATTCCCGAAAAATGCGCAGAGCATGGCGGCGAGCGCGGACACCGGTTTCTGACCAGAGCAGACCAGTACTGATGCCGGCGGCGCGACTGCTGGAGCCGGCGCCGATTTCATTTTTTTCCAACACCACCACACGGCCATAGCCCCGCTTGGCTAAATGATAGGCAGTGGAGAGACCCGTGACGCCCGCGCCAATGACGATCGCAGTTTTCATATTTAAAATAGCTTATCTGGATTGAAGAAATTTAAACGCGAACTCGCGCCCAGTGGATGCTCAAGCACTGCGGCGTGCCGGCGTAAAACACGCACAACACTTCATCGGCAGTCGACGAAGCGAGGGCGGGATGGCCGAAACTCCATTTGCCCATATCTTCCCAGTATTGATTGAAATCAATCGGGACGCCGCCAGCGGCGACGGCGGCTTGTTCGTTGTGGGTATAAATAATCAGGCGCTGCTCGATGGGCCACGTCTGGCCCTCATCCGAGGATTGCCAAAGTGCCATGGTGCAAGGACCGCTCCGATCGACCACGAAGGCGAGCCAGCGACCGTCAGCGAGGCACAGAGGCGCCGCGATTTGTCCAGGGATCCCCGTCGCGCGGATCGGTTCCGCTTGCAGTCCCGTGGCGGTGATCTGGGCGCGGCCGACATGTACCGAGAGATCGCATTTTTTAACCAGATCATGCGTCCAGAAGAGGCCGATAAATTCACCCTGATTTTGGGTAGGACAAAGGCGCTGGTCCCAGTAATAGATGTGATGTTGTGGGTCGCGCGCGACGAGGGCGGCCGGTTCAAAAGATCGACCCCCATTATGAGACAGGGTTAGCCACGCGGCGTGATGACCGGGCAGGGGGTCATCAAATTGCTTGAAACTTTCAAAAGCGAAGGCGAGTTCACCATTGGGCCAGCTCACAATCGGGCCCGTGGCGCCGCAGCCGGCCAACCCCGGTGTGGGCAGAATGCGCCAGTTACTCCAGGTGGAGCCCTCATCGCAGGATTCCGCGACGAGTTGCTGAGAAGGTAAAATTCCTTGGGTGACCGGATCAAACAGCGGGCGGGCCGGTTCGCTGCGATTGAACCACGTGGCGAAGAGCAGTAATTTCCCGGGAACAGGCTCGTGGACGGCGGGCCCGCTCAGAGAGCCGGGGATGCCATTCAGCTGAGTTTCAAAATTAAAATTTATGAGCGTCCAATTTTTGCCTTGGTCGCTGGAGCGAGCTAATTGGATGGTTGAGTCAGGGGCGTGCTTGACCGTGCCGACCTGAAACGCGCTCAGCCAAAGGCCGGAAGAGGGCACTCGGTAGATGCTCGTGAAGAACGCGGCCCGGCGGCTAAGGGGTTGCTGGGTCGCGTCGTAAATGACGCCACGATCGAGTATACTGGGTGCTTGGGTGGGCAACATGATCGAAGGAGCCGGTGGCTTATGATCTTAGATGAAGAAAAGTACTGCGGGTCTAGTCGCTCATTATGCGCGCAATCATAGGGCAAAATCAGTTAGACCTGCGCTCGGTTTTAACTACTCCGCTGGCGGGCTTGGTCGCGTCGGCAATTTAAATATCACCATGACAGTGGTGCAAAAAAGCAGTACGAGGGCTGTCCAAAAACTCACCCGCAGGCTCCACGTGTCGGAGATCCAGCCATAAAATATCGGCGCTAAGCCAACTAAGGAAGAAAGCAGGACTAAGAATGAAAGATTCCGGCGGACGCGGGTTTTGGGTGAACAGAGCATGGGGTAGTTCATATAATATACCCCAAAAAGTTCGCCGGCTCCGTTGATGCCAAAGGCCAGGAGGAACCAGTAGCCCGGGACAAAGAGCACCCAGAGGATACCAGCCATCTGCAGGCCGATGGTGACCAGCAGAGGGACTTTAGGATTGGTGCGCACCAGCAACCAACCCAGGAAAAATCCGCAGAGCATCTTAAAGGAAAAACGCAGGCCGAGCTGATAGCCGGCCAATTCCTCCGATAATCGTCCGACCGCCTCTTGCGTAAACAGGCTCATGTTAATTTGTACCATGTTGCCGCAGTACACGAGGAGGTAGGCGAGGCTGGCGATAAGCAGGACGCGATGACCGAGAAAAGCTTTAAACCCTCCCACCAATCCCGCTCTGAAGCTTTCCCGTTTAACCTCAATTTCCGGCAGAGGAATTTGATAGAGATTAACTAGAGATGCCGCGAGCGTCATGCCGATCGCACCTACGGTAAAAAGCAGCGCGTAATTATAAGGATAGACTACCCCGAGCCAAGCAGGCGCTACCCAATTAAACAGGGAGCCATTTAATAGGAGCTGGGCGCCGAGCGAGCCCAAGACCGCGAAGGCGGGACCCACGCCAAAGGCTAGGCTCAGAGCCTTCCCGCGATAGCGAGGGGAAAATCCACGGCTCAATACTTCCCAATTCATGACTGCGAGCACGCCATTGGCTGAGCCTACGAGTGTAGCGTGCAAAATAAGTGACCCAATAATGAAGGTACTCGATAAATTAAAAAAGAGCACGAGGGCCACTCCGGCGCTAGCTGCTGCCATCACGCTATAGGCGGAGGCTAGAATGCGTTTAAGCAAGCGAGCTTCCGGAAACAGCCAGGCCACGACCACCGAGACCCAAACCATCGCGAGCCACATCGTCGCGGGGAGATTAGCGAGGGTATCGGAAGTATGCAGGCGCTTGCAGAGACCGGCTTGGACAAACCCAATATAGAGGGCGGGCGCGGCTAAGTAAGTGAGCGACCAAGCGGTCGCAAAGATAAAGGCATTACGGTTTTGTAATCGGAGTTCTAGCGCACACGAATCGGCTGTCTCATCAGTCATTTTTTCGAGGTGTTAGTGCGCTAAGCTTTACGATTATCGACCGCTTTTAATAATCAATTTTCTCAGTGCGCTCCCTTCGGGGCCGGTGCGCTCGGCTTGGGTGGCGTGTGATTCGGCTAGATCGCTTTTGAGAATCCAGATATCACCTGTATCCGCCGTGTAAATCGCGCCGGTGGCGTCGACGGCAATGCCGTGGGGATAGCAAAACATGCCTGGCTCAGCCCACACATCCAGTGGCTTACCTTGGCGATCGAAGCGAATCACGGCATTGTCCATGCCGGCTGATCCATAGATTAAGCCATCAGGTGCAGCGTACAGACCATCTACCGAGTGCAGCCCGGGCCACGTCGCGCGGAGCTTTCCTTGCTGGTCGAATACTTGCACGCGATCGTTCTCCCGATCCGTCATGTAGAGCAGACCATCTTGGCCCAGGGTGATCACGTGGGGAGTATGGAATTCCCCTGGAGCAGTGCCGCGAACTCCCCATTCAAGGAGGTATTTCCCGGCAGCGCTTAATTTAACGATACGGGAATTACCGTATCCATCGGTCACAAAAATCTCTCCCGTCGGCACAACACAGATATGCGTGGGCTGGCCGAAATGCTGCTGATCGCAGCCGGATTTACCATCAACGCCCAAGGTCATGAGCAATTTTCCCGTCGGATCGAATTTAAAAACAAGATGCCGTCCCACATCGGTTACCCAAACATTATCCCATGGATCGATGTGGAGACCGTGCAGCCAGTAGCGCGTGGCAATCGGCACGGGCACGGGGCCGCGCAAATCATAGGCGGTGGTTTTTTTTAAAACTTCAGCGCCGATTTCACGACACAAGGTTCCATCAGGATGCAGGCAGAGCAGCGGGTGTTCCCCGCGGTGGGCGACGTAGATTAAGCCGCGGGAATCGACGGCGACACCGACAACGCGATCGAAGGTGATGTCCGGCAGACGGGGCCAGTTAGCTACGGGCTCAAGCCGAGATTTACTCGCTGTGCTGAAAGATTTTGCGCGAATGGGATTCATGATAAAATGAGTTAAGATTAGGCGAGACGAGTGAAGCCCCGCAGGCCGCGGGCGACGCCTGATTCTTCGGCCAAGCGGCCGGCGAGAACAATGGTCGCAATCTCGCTCATGGTTTCATCCGCAGCCGTGAGCAGCAGCTGAATCTTCGCTTCATCATGCGCGAGCATCACATAATAATACGATGAGACGAGGAAGCCGCGCTCGCGCATTTTGCGCACATAGAGCGTCTGGGCCAGCGGCGCATCAGCACCGAGGTCGAAGCTCATCGTTGGCGTGGCCGGCATGCCGCCCACAATTAATTTACAGGCAGGATGCCGCGCCGCGATGGTCTTGAGGCCGGTTTGTAGAACGCCTCCGCGTTGCCAAACCACTTCGGATACGCCAAGGCGTTTTACTTTTTTCAGCACCGCGAGTGCGGCCGCAGGACCCACGCCATCGGTCCAATAGCTTGATGAAATAAAACTACTGTCTGCCGCCTGCATGATCGCATCGCGGCCCACAACTGCGCCGAATGGAAAACCATTACTCATTGCCTTAGCATAGACTGCCAGATCGGGCTCAATGCCCAAGCGGCTCAAGGCCCCGGGGAACCCATAGCGAAGACCGCTCGTCACTTCATCGACCACAAAGATACCGCCGGCGGCGCGGCAACGGGCGGCGACCTTCGCGATAAAATCATCTTTGGGTAACTGGGAACGCATGGGTTCCATCACTACGGCAGCTAGATTATCCCCGAGCTTGGCAATCGCGGCCTCAAGTGAAGCTAGATCATTGTATCGGAAGGGGACTGAGGTCCCTTTCAATTCACGCGGTACGCCCTTGGGTTCTAAGCCGGGCAGTAAGTGACCGTTGAGTGCATCGGTCTCACCGAGGTTGGCCGCGAGATACCAATCATGCCAGCCGTGGTAACCACAGAAGGCCACGCCACTCCTTCCGGTAGCGGCCCGAGCGATCCGCACGCTCATGGTCATCGCATCGCCGCCGCCACGAGCGTAGCGCACTTTCCCCGCCCACGGATGCAATGCCATTAAAGTTTCAGCGAGTTCGACTTCCTGTGGATTAACCAGCGTGCAGTAAGAGCCGAGCGTAAGTCGGCGGCTAACCGCTGCGGTCACATCTGGATCTGCGTAGCCCAGTAAAATGGCGCCGACGCCTCCGGCGAAATCGATGTAACGGCGATCTTGCAAATCCCACACATCACTGCCGGAGCAACGAGAGAAATAAGCGGGCCACGATTTGGCATCAAACATTTCGGCGCGTTTGGAAAGTAAGCCCGTCCCGCCGGAAATAACCGTGCGAGCGCGTTGCCAGAGCTCGAGGCCCGTATCTGCGGCAGGCACCGCTTCAGCGGGTAAGTGTGGCGCTAGCGTCCGTAAAGCATTGCCCATGAAAATATCATTAATATCGCCCTGTGTCAGGCCAGTGTCTTCACAGGCTTCGCGCAAACTTTGAAGCGACTCGATCCCGACCAGCGTGAGATCGGTACTGCTCGGAGCTTTATAATCCGCGCGAATTAATTCGGGGTGTAGCCAGAAAAAGAGGCCGCCGGTCGTGACGCAGCGTCCCCGTAATTCACTAACGGCAAAATCGGATCCCCAGAGGACACGACGGGGTCCTAGGATTTTGAGAGCCGCGCGAAAGGCCTCGGATTCACAGATGGCGGAGGTGTCGATGACTGCATTGTCGATATCCGCAATCGCGTGAAGACCTTTGCGGGCGTTGCGGTAGCTGAAGCTGCGCGCCACGTGGGCTAAAATTAACTTGGCTTGAGGATAAGCGCGACAGAGGCGGCGCAGGGAAGCTTGATTGCTGGCGTCTTCCATCGCGCCATCCCGCACGATGTGTAGCAGGAGTACGCCGCGGGTCTCATGCAGCAATTCCCACATCCACTCGGGCGCGAATTCCTCGACGGTCGCGTTCATGGTGTCCGGCCGTTGCGAGTAGCAGTGATAAACTTTAATCCCGCAAAATTGGCCGCTACGTAAAGCCGTCGCGACTGCCGCTTGATCGTCGCTGGGTGAAACCACCATCAAGGCGCGGCTGAGGGGAGTGCCTTGGGCGCGCACTTCCCCAGTTACCCAGGTATTCATGGCTGCGCGATCCGCGGTTTTGTGCGGCATGCCAAAATAAAGCCCGTGAATTTTGTTGGCGGGCATATAACGCTGCAGTGCGGCGCGATGTTCCACGCACCCGAGAATTTTTTTATCGCTTAAGAAGGGCCAAGCATTCGGCGCAAAATGATCCGCGTGATACGGGTGCGTGTGGATGTCGTAAATTTCCTGAGGTAGAAAATCAGCGACCGCGGTAGCGGCCAGTTGCTGGTCGCGGGAAGTGAGCGTTTCGAGATATTTCATTTGAGGGGAGGGGTGAGATTAATGCGTGGTTTGATATTCCAGAGAATCACTGCGCAAACGAGTAAGCCGCCGGCGCCAAAATTGAATACGGTGGTGATGCTGACGTGCGCATCGCGCAGGGCGCCGCCGACATAGATGGTGGCGCCACCGACCATCACGGCGAAGGCATTGAGCAGGCCAAAGCCGGTGGCGAGATAGCGCGGCTCAACCACCTGACACAAAACAGGCAGCATATTAGAGTCGGGGAACGTCCGGAAGAAACCATATACGAATAAACCGATGAGCACAAAAATCAGCACTGGCGCATTGGCGGCTAAAAGAACCGCAGGCACGGTCATGAGCACGCCGATGACCCCAACCCAAATTCGCCCACGGGGATGAAGCCGACTCCACCGATCAGCCCAAGCACCGCTGACCACCATGCCAATCAGGCTAGCTGAATAAACATAACCGAGAGCCGTTAGGCCGGCGCGGCCTTGGGTCATGTGGAATTGTTCTTTGAGATAGGTGGGCATCCACCCAATGAAAGCGTGGCTGGCGAGGCCCAGCGTGCCCCAGAAAAGAAGGGCCAGAACAAATCCGCGGGAGCTGAACAAGCTGGTGAGAGCCTCGCCTAAGCGCACCGGAGGCGGTGGCGTTGTGATCGTGCCGGGCTGAACCGGCGTGGCTGGTCGGTCGCGCAGAAATACAATCAACACGATGGCATAAATAATGCCGATCCCACCGAAGAATTTAAAAACAAAAGTCCAGTCCTGCTTATCAGCGATCCAGCCCCCCAGACCGCCTAAACCCGAACCGACCATCACGCCGCTGAGATGAATGCCATTGGCGAGCGAGCGGGTGTGGTGCCGATGATAATCCATGAGCAGCGCACCAGCGGCAGGAAAGTAGCAGGCTTCGCTGATCCCCATGAGCCCTCGATAAAACAGCAATTCATTAATGGAGGTTGCGTGGGCGGTTAGCCAAGTGACCGCTGACCACGCGAAGAGTGAGAAAATAATAATTCGGCTCCGGTTAAATTGGTCAGCTAGAAAACCGCCGATGGGACTCAATAGCCCATAGCTCACCAAAAAAACTGTCGTGAGCAGACCAAATTGCGCGTCGGTCATCGGGATCGCCTCCTTAATGGAGCTGCGCATCGTAATCAAAATTAAGCGGTCGAGGTAATTGAGACAGCCGACCATCCATAATAGCCCCACCATTAACCACGCGCGGGAAGGAAGAATCTCAGGGGTGGGGGGCATAAGGGTAATAAGAGCGAACGGGAAAAGGGGCGGGCGGAAAGATGGCGGTTGGCTGAGGGGTAGCCGGCGCGTGGACGAGAGCGAGTTACACGGGAGTAGCTTTTGGTTGGAAGAGAGCTTTGTTTTGCGTGCGAATTTCGTTAACGCGTTGGGTGAGGACGCCCTCGAGCATGCCGCTGGGCTCGCCAATGCAAATAAAGGGATAGCCGCGCGGGATCCACGTGGCGGGATCGCCCACCATCATCATTTTCTTGCCGGCCTGCTCGCCAGCGGTTTTGAGCCGATCAATCGCGGCGAGGAGGATGGGCGAGTCTGGCTCCCAGCACACACCGAGTGAGGCGGATAAGTCGTAGGGGCCCACGCCCATCGTCGTCACGATCTCATGGCGGGCAATGGCCTCGGCGTTGGCTAACCCCTCGCGGTCTTCGATCTGCGGAATGACAATCAGATCATCCTCCACTTCCTCTTTCCAGGTAGAGGCGTTAAAATCGCTGACCCAGCGATTGCCTGGACCACCGGGTCGGCGGCGACCACGGGGTGGAAGATAAATGGCATCGCGCACCTCATCCAGTGCCTGCGTGTTGCGCACCGTCGGCAAAAATAAACCACAGGGCCCGCGATCCATCGCGAGCCGCACTGCATTATAAGTTGGCTCGGGTGGACGTAGTAAAAGCGGAAAATCTAATAATCGCCCCAGTGCAAGCGCCTCCGAGACGCGATTATCGCCGGGGTGGTGGTGTTCGTTATCGATGATCGCGTAATCTAGCCCCGCTTTCATCAAAATCTCGATGAGATCGAGCCAGAGGTGGTGAATAATCAAAACCCCGAGGGTCGGCTGACCAGACGCAATTTTTTTACGGAGAATCTGGGCGCTCTTCATGCAAAAGTATTAAGTATACAGAAGTATCATTAAATAAAGTTAAAAACCCTTGCGATGATAACAGAGACCCAGTCAGGCCAAGCGTTTGGGCGAGCGGCGGTGCGGACTTAACGATTAGCAGTTGCTTGAGGCTTAATGAAAGCGAGTAAGACAATGCAGACGAGGATACTGACCGCCGCAAATTGGAAAACGCGACTGACATCAACGTGGGCATCGCGCAGCACCCCGCCGGCATAAATGGTGATCCCGCCGATAATGCAGGAGCATAAATTCAGCACGCCGTACCCGGTGGCGCGATAGCGAGGATCGGACACGGTGCAGAGAATCGGCATCATGTTGGAATCAGTATAAGCTTTATTCAAACCGTAGAGAACCAAGCCCACGATGGCGAGTGGGAGCCAATCGACACTCGAGGCTAGGAAGATGCTCGGCGCCGCAATCAGCAGGCCAATCATCGGCACGTACATGCGGCCTCGTTCGTTCGTCCGGCACCAGCGATCGGCCCAAGCTCCACCGACCAAAACGCCCAAAAGCGAGGCGATCTGGAGGTAGCCAGTGGCCGATAATCCGCCCGCACCTTGAGAGAGGTGAAAATGCTCCGTGAGGTAAGTAGGCATCCACCCGACGACCGCCCAGCCGGCCAATCCCAGTAATCCCCAATAACAGAGGGCGAGAATAAAAGAGGTGCGGCCAAACAAACTTTTGAGCGCTTCCGAGATTTTGACGTTGGGTATGGTCACCGCGGCGAGAGTGGAACCATCCGGCGCTTTTTCTGCAGGGAGATCGCGCAACAGAACTGCTACCAAGACCGTATAAACGATTCCGGCGATGCCGAAAATAAGGAAGGCGTGACTCCAGCCTTGGCGTTCTGCAATCCAGCCGCCCAGTCCGCCCATCGCGGAGCCCACCATAATACCGCTCATGTGAATTCCTGTCGCGAGGGAGCGCGTTGGCCCGCGATGATAATCGGCGATTAACGCGAGGGCCGCGGGAATGTAGCAAGCTTCGCTGATCCCCATCAACGCGCGGGTGATCAATAATTCATTAAAGGTGGTCGCGTGTGCGGTTAGCCAAGTGATCACCGACCAGGCAAAAAGGCTCCCGATAATAACTCGCGAACGGTTGTAGCGGTCAGCGAGAAAGCCCGCGAAAGGACTGAGTAACCCATAAACCCAGAGAAAAACCGAGGTCAGTAAGCCAAATTGCGCATCCGTCATGGGGATGGCCTCGGTCAGCGATCCGCGCATGGTGGTGATCATGACGCGATCGAGGTAATTGAGGCAGCCGACCATCCAGAGGAGGCCAACGATGAGCCAGGCTCGGGAGGGTAATTTGGGGGCAATAGTCATGATAGAAATGAGACCGACCCTCGGCGGCAGCCATCCTGATAGTGACCCGCCCCACTGGGGGTATTCCTTGCGGAATGGGGCGGGCGTCTAGCGAACTAAAGCTTAGTAGCCCTTATCCCAACGGGTCTCGATATTGGCGGCCGCCGTTTCTGAAACCCACACATCGGTGCGGAGGGTTTGCAGAATCGACTCAGGGACGCGCGGGGTGACGGGTCCGTGCAAGACGAGCCGCGTGGTGAGGCGCTGCCATGAGGCGAAGGAACCATCAACGGTGATGGAGTGCATATCGATGCGGTGCTTAGAACCGATCACCTCAGCCGGCCCAATCGTGGCGGCTTTAGGTGGGACGGCGCAGAGATCACCGCTCATGCCGAAACAGCCATGGAGGGAATTCTGGGCGATGGTAAAAGGACTGAGCGTGCAGACGCGCGGGCCCATTTTTTTCCATTCCTCGAGCGAGCCCGCAAATTCTGGCGCGTCCGGTTCAATGAAAGCAAGATGGCCGGTCCAACCGGGACCGCTGTAGCAAATATCGGCGCCGCCCAGATCAGCGAGCATCTTGCCGTAGTCCTTTACGTTTTTATCGGTGAAGATGCGTACTTGTTTTTCCGCAGGGCGCAGCTTGGGGTCGAGATTGGCCAAAAAGAATTTTTTGAAGCAATGGCCAAAGCCAAATTCCCAAGATTCGGGAGCGATGCGGCCTTGTTCATCCGCATATTCGTCCATGTTGAATGTGTGCAGCTTGCGGCAATTGACGCGGCCGCGATTGAGCATGGCGGCGAGTTTCGCGTAACCCGGCCAGGGGTTGGGCATAATGGCGACGAATTGCTGATCCGCTTCCATGGCCGTTTTGATCCGGAAATACATATCCGAGATCCAGAGGAATTCCATTTCAGCATCAGGGAAGACCGTGATGCGGAAATCAGGATTCGCGTGCTTAGTGATATCTTCGCGTTTAATTTTCCGCGCGCGGGCAATGGCCCGGGTATCGCGAAAAGGAATGAAGCTCGCTGGAGCGAAGGTGAACTGGCTGGAATTTTTTTTCATGGAGAATTTTCTTAGGGGAGAGGCTCAGTTAAAGAGCGCTCAATTAATTGGGGCTGACGATCTTGAAAGCCTGATCGACGCTCAGACCTTGATGGACGATGCCCATCAGAGCCTGCGTGATCGCCGCGGGATTGGCATGTTGGATAATGTTGCGACCGTAGACAATCCCGGAAGCCCCTTGCGCCAGCAGATCGTGCGTGCGCTGCAGAATTTCGCGGTCACCGACTTTGCCCCCACCGCGAACGAGTACGGGCACGCTCCCGGCGGCCGCGATCACTTGGTGATAGAGCTGCACGTTATCCGTGGGATCCGCCTTGATGATATCGGCCCCGAGTTCAGCGGCTTGGCGTACGAGAGGAATGATTTTCTTCTCATCGCCATCCACCATGTAACCGCCGGCCTTCTCATTGGCTTGGAAGACGAGCGGCTCCACCATCATCGGCATACCGTAACGTTCGCAGGCGGGTTTGAGACGGAGAATATTTTCTACGCATTGTTCGCCCACCTCAGGTTCGCCGGGGATTTGGAAAAGATTAACGCACATACAGGCCGCATCAAGGCGCAGGGCCTGCTCAACGGGATCGGCAATCATCTGACTGTAAAGGCGGCGCGGTAATTTTTTGCCATAAACATTAGCCACATCCAGTCGGAGGACCAAGGAAGGCTTCAGTCGCCCCGGAAGGGATTGCAGATGGTGTGCTTGGCCAACCGTCAATTGGATCGCATCAGGATTAGCTTGGACCACGGTGCGCACCGCGGCACCGATATCTTCGATGCCGCTGAGGAAACCCAATTCATTAAAAAATCCATGATCGATCGCTACGTCGAAGCAGCGGCGTGACACGGGATGGAAGAGGCGGTTGAGACGGAAGGAATTCATGGTAAATAGAATGAATATTCGCGGGTTTTAGGTATAACCAAGTTCTTTCGCGGTTTCGCCGATCGCTTCGTCGATGAGATCCATGCCTTTGAGCAGGGTGGCTTCATCCATGACAATTGGTGGGCTCATGCGTAGAATATGGCCAGCGGGAATCCAGGCGAGACCCTTGCGGAAGGCTTTTTGGTAAACGAGCGTACCGGCTTGGTCGAAGGGCTCTTTAGTCGTCCGATCTTTGACGAGCTCGATGCCCATGAGGCAGCCTTTAGCGCGCACATCACCGATAATTTTATGCTGCTGCTTCATCCGTTCCATGCGCTTGAGGGCGACTTGGCCGAGATGGGTGGCATGCTCGAGCAATTTTTCCTCTTCGATGACTTTGGTCGAGATGAGCGCCGCGGCGCAAGCCATGGGGTTGCCGCCGTAGCTGCTTGAAGCAGAAATGCTCTCGAAGGATTCCTTGTATTGTTCGCGCACGGCGACGCAAGTTACCGGGAAGCCATTACCGAAGCCTTTGCCCAAGGTGACCACATCAGGCACGACGCCCCAGTGTTCCATGGCCAGCCACTTGCCCGTTCGGCCCCAGCTTGTGAGAACTTCATCTGCCATGAGGAGAATCTTGCGCGCATCGCAGAACTTACGAAGTTTCGGGAAGAAATCATCCGGCGGCATCACCGAGCCGCCCCAGCCTTGAATGGGCTCGAGGACAAACCCAGCGACCGCCCCGATCGTGGCCTTGTCCAGATACTGGCCGTAAAATTCGATGTATTTATCGGTGTCGATGGATCCGTCCGCCTTGGACCAGACATGGCGGTAAAGGTCTGGCCGGGGGACCATGTGGGCACCAGGGGCACGGGTGGCACCGTAAACATGAGAGCGGATCTGGCCCAGCGAGACCGCCCCGTAGGTTTTGCCGTGGTAATCGTTAAAGCAACTAATCGTCTCGTGCTTGCCTGTGGCCGCGCGGAGCACGCGAATACCTGCTTCAACTGCGGTGGTGCCGGAGTCGTAGAGCTGAAAGCCTTTGAGGTCGCCGGGCAGAATCGAAGCCAACTTCTCCATCAGCTCGGTCTTAACCGGGGTGGTGAAGTCGTGGGCATTCATCAGCTGCGAGGCAGCTTTAGCGATGCCTTCGCTGATCTTGGGATGACAGTGACCGAGGGTCGTCACGTAGATGCCGGAGGAGAAATCGATGTATTCGTTGCCATCGACATCGCGCAGCACGCAGCCGGCGCCAGATTCAAAAGATACGGGAAATAATTTTACTTGGCCGCTCAGTCCCTTGAAGTGCTTGGTGCAGCGATCATGCCAGTGCTTGGAGAGCGGTCCTGGGGCGGGCACGGGCATATGCGGGACGCGCTTAAGATCAACGCGGCCCCAGTTGAGCGTGGAGAAAGATTCAGGCGTGGTGTTATTTTTCATGATGATAAATTAAGGTTTAACGGTAATTATTTTCGGCCCGAGCCGAGCAAAGCGTTTCAAAATTGCCGCAGGAGCGGCGGCGTTCGTGATAAAAAAATCGACATCGGCCAGCGTGCCGTTGCGGGCGAGGGCGGTTTGGCCAATCTTACTGTGGTCGGCGAGGACGCACGATTGGGTAGCGACGCGCCGCATGATTTTGTCGACCCGCGCTAAACGGAGATCGGAATTGTAGATCGCCCCATCCAAGCCGATGCCGTCCGCGCCCTGAAAGGCGAGATCCGCGGCAAAAAGCTCGAGACAGTGCTCGGTCGCCGGGCCAGTTAAATCAGGGCTGCCCCGACGGATAACGCCACCGAGGAGAATGACTTCCACCCCCGGCGCATGTTGTAATTCTGAGGCCACCGCGAGGCTGGGGGTGATGACAGTGATGTTGAGGGCATCCTTGAGTAGCACGGCCAATTCGTGGGTGGTTGTGCCAGTGTCTAGGATGATTCGTTGGCCTGATTGGACTAATTTACGCGCTTCCCGGGCGATGGCTTTTTTAGCGGCCCCATTGTTTTCGCGCCGTCCGCGATAATCAAATTCTAGCATCATCCGCTGCGTGAGCACGGCCCCGCCGTGGGTGCGCTGGATGTGCGCTTGATCTTCGAGCGCCGCAAGATCGCGGCGAATGGTCATAGCACTTACATCGAATTCACGGGCTAAACCAGAAACAGACACCCCGGGTCGCGCGGCGAAACGTTCGCGAATCTGAGTCTGGCGAGCAGCGGAGGGCAGATTTTTCAACAAGGCGATTCGCCGACGAATGTTCATAAAAGTCAAATAAATAGCTAAACGAACATATTATAACATTTACACCTTCGGGGTGTTTAGCAGGATTTAACCTCAATTTATGCCGACGCCCCCTTCTGCTGTGACCACAACTTTCTGGGCCGGTGCTGCCACCTCGGTGGTAACGCCCCCTTCGAGTGTCTTCTTATTTGGCTATCCGCATGTCCCGCGCGCGAGCACGGGCATTCACGATCAGCTGGAGACCTCCGCGCTGTTCCTGCGCCATCACGATGAGAAGGTTATTTTTATCTCCAACGATCTGATTTTTGTTGGCCGCGAGCTCACCCAGGAGGTGCGTCGTCGGATCAGCATTAATACAGGGGTCCCGATGAGTTCGATTGCGATCACCGCGACGCACACTCACTCGGGCCCGGTCATGCTCGACTACTTAAGCAATAGCGCCGACCCCGTGGTGCCGAAGGCTGACCTTAAGTATGTTAAATCAGTCGCGGATAGCATGGTGGAAGCGGCTTGTGCCGCGGTCCGCTTGGCTGTGCCCGCCGAAGCAGGTGTGGCGGTGGCTCGAGCGGAGGGCGTCGGTACCAACCGACATGATCCCGCTGGTCCAGCGGATCCAGACGTTCCGGTGTTAATGGTCCGGACGGCCAGTGATCACCGACCGTTGGCCTGCATGGTCTCGTATGCGATGCACCCCACCGTCTTGCATGAGGATTCCACGTTAATCAGCGGCGATTTCCCTCATTTCACCCGAGAATATCTGCGGACGCAGGGGTTTTTGCCGAAGCACGCGACCATTCTCTACCATAATGGCGCTTCGGGTAACCAAAGCCCGCGTCACGTCACGCGCGAGAATACTTTTAAAGAAGCGCAGCGTTTAGGTGAAAATCTTGGTGCCGCTATCGCGCGCGTCATCCCCAGTATTACCTATTCGCAAGCACTCCCCTTGAAGGTGCGCAATACACTCGTCGCGCTGCAATTGCGGGCGCTGCCGACGGTAGCAGTTGCAGAGGCGCGGGCACATGAGGTTAAGTCACGTTTTGATGGCTTAAGAGCAGCCCAGGCACCGCGCACCGCGGTGCGCACCGCCGAGTGTGACTGGTTCGGTGCAGAAGAAGCGGTATCTTTAGCTCGCGCTAAAGTGGACGGTCGGCTCGAGGTTGCGGCCGCGCGATCCAACCCCGCGGAGATTCAGGTCATCCAGTTGGGTGAATGGAATTTTGTATTCTGGCCGGGCGAATTTTTCGTCGAATACGCCCTCGAGATTAAAGCGCGCTGTCCCAAGACATTTGTTGTCACGATGGCTAATGGCGAATTGCAGGGTTATATCGTGACGCCCGCCGCCGCCGCGCTGGGTGGGTACGAAGCGACCAACGCGCTCTTCAGCGCGGAGAATGGTGACCGCTTTGTCAAAGCGACGCTCGCCTTACTGGGCGAAAAAAGCTAGACCACGGCCCACATGGCTCTGCTTCTCGGCATCGATTTTGGTACATCTTACTTCAAGGTAGGTCTTTTCGACGCTCAAGGCGTGCAAAAAGGACTCGGTCGCGTCGCGGTGAACAAAGCGTCACCGCACCCTGGCTGGAGCGAACTCCCCGTCGCCGATTTTTGGCGAATCCTTGGTGAGGGGCTCACCGCTGCGCTGGCGGAAGCGCAGGCGAAAGCGAGCGATATTGTCGGTGTGTCCTATTCTTCTCAGGCCAATACGTTGTTGTTGCTCGATTGCCATGATCAACCGCTGACGCCTTTGGTTGTTTGGACGGATGTTCGCCCGCAGCCATTAGAACCTGCGATTGAGGCTTTCGGCCTATCAGCAGCGTTTCAGCAAGCCACCGGTTTTAGGGGTCTGGCTCCGGGATTTTCCTCCGTAAAGTATCGTTGGTTTCAGCGCCATGAGCCGGCGCTCTGGGCGCAAGTTGCGCGGGTCATGACCTTGTCTGATTATTTCACATTCATGCTGACGGGTGCCACGGTAGGCGATGCGAGCACCGCTGCTTTTACGGGATTATATTCTAATCTTCAAAATGGGTGGTGGCCCGAGGCCTTGAATTTTTTCGAAGTACCGCGTGCCTTTTTATCACAGCCCCTGCGGCCGGGCACAGTGGTAGGCCGGACCACGCCGCGAGCACAGGAGTTTTTAGGCCTACCAGCCGGCGTGCCTTTTGCCGTCGGGGCAATCGATCATCACATGGCCGCGATTGGCTCGGGCATCGCTCAATTGGCGGAGGCCAGTATCTCGACTGGGACCGTGCTCGCCGCTTTGATTCTTGTCGATGCCGTCAAGCCCATGATGAATTGCTATCATGGACCGCACGTGGATCAGCGATTTTATCGGCTAGCTTTTGATCCTGCGGGGGCCACGCAGTTAGAGGAATATCAGCGGCAATTTGCTCCGCACTTGGACATAGCGCAGTTGGTGACACTCGCTGCCACGGTTCCGCCGGAGGGGCCGGCTGCCGCGAAGACGAGTAACCATCCTGACTGGAAGCACGCGGTAGCTATTCGCAATATGATGGAGCGGATTAGTGCAACGCAGCGCGACCTGCTGCACCAAGTACAGGCAGCGTCCACGATTCGGCGCGTGATTGCGACGGGGGGCGGTGCCCGCAGCACGAGTTGGCTGCAAATCAACGCCGATATGCTCAACGTCACGATGATCGCCCCGCGTTGCCATGAGCGCGCGTGCCTCGGCGCGGCGGCATTTGCGGCGGTGGCGGCGGAAATTTATCGAACGATTCCTGAGGCCCTGGATGCGATGGTCCAAAGCGATCGCGTGATTACACCCGTCGCAGCGACCGTGGCAATCTATGCTAAAAAATATCCCCGCGCGTAACGCACGGAGCCAATCAGTTAATTATTTTTGAAATTAACTGATCGTTAAATTTTATGCTAAAAAATAAAATCGCCCTGGTTACCGGATCGACCAGTGGCATTGGTCTGGGCATCGCGCGGGCGCTGGCCAGGGAAGGCGTTCATCTCATGTTGCACGGTCTCGGCGAACCGGTGGCGTTGGAACATATGCGCCAAGCTTTAGCTGCTGAATTTGGGGTGACGGTACGTTATCATGATGCCGATGTCAGTAAAGCGGCCGAGGTAGCTCGCCTGCTGGCGGAGACTGAGCAAACTTTTGGGGCTTTAGATATTTTGGTAAACAATGCGGGGATTCAATTTGTGGCGCCGGTCGAAGATTTTCCGCCGGAGCGCTGGACTGCGATTCAAGATATCGTGTTGAATTCAAGTTTTCATGCGATTCGCGCCGCGGTGCCAGGCATGAAACGCCGCGGTTGGGGCCGGATAATTAATTTAGTCTCGGCGCACGGTCTGGTCGCTTCGCCATTTAAGAGTGCTTATGTCGCGGCGAAACATGGACAGGTTGGCCTCACCAAGAGCGTGGCGCTCGAGTTAGCGGAGACCGCCATTACCTGTAATGCTATTTGCCCAGGTTATGTGCGCACTCCGCTCGTCGAGGGCCAGATCGAGAGTCAGTCTAAGATCCATGGCTTATCGCGTGATCGGGTGATTCGTGAAGTCATTTTAGCGGCTCAACCCACGCGACGTTTTGTCGAAGTGGAAGAAGTCGCCGCCCTGGCAGTTTTTCTGTGCGGGGAGTCGGCTCGTTCGATTACCGGGGCGGCAATTCCCATCGATGGGGGTTGGACTGCTCGCTGATTTTTTTAACCCCGCTCGTCGTATCATTGGCCACAAAATGCACAAAAAGCGCAGAATTATTCAAGGCATGGCGGCGGAAAAGTTGAGATAAAAAATAGGCGGTGAGTTCCTCGGCCGCCGCGAAAAAATGAAAATAACCAAACCGTCGGCCCGAGCTTAAATTGAAACTTTACCCCGAAACTTGTCCGCGCCCGTGGGTGAGTTTCGGTTCTGATCTAGACCTTACAACCTAAACCTTGCAGCCATCCCGCTCGCGTTATCCCCTATGAAATCAACTCGCTTTTCTCAATGGGCCGCGGGGCTCGCCCTCCCTTTTTTGTCGGCCTACCTCGGGGCCGGCGAGCAACCATGGCAAGCGCTGGCCTCGTTGCCTGAGTCGAACGGCGGCGGCATCTGCGGCGCTGTACCGGGAGCTATTCTGGTGGTGGGCGGTACGAATTGGTCCGGTGGGCAAAAGCACTGGCTCGCCACCGTCCATCGTTTGGACACGGAGACGCTGCGTTGGACTACACTGGCGCCGCTGGCGCAGCCGTTAGCGTACGCCCTCGGAGGCGTCGGTCATGATCGCCTGACGATTGCCGGAGGTACGACGGGCCAAGCCATGTTTACCGGTAGCCTTCGCCTGAGTGGGGCGGACGCGGTCACGCCGGTTGGCACTGGTATTACGGTGCCCGCGGTGCTGGCGGCTGGCGCGCAGTTGGGTGATGAATTAATTGTGGTGGGCGGCAGCGATGATGCGGCGAATGCGGCGGGATTTCGGCGCGACGCATTTGCGTGGAATGTCCGCACCGGTGAACAGCGGACGCTCGCGCCTTATCCAGGCCCGGCCCTAGGGGTCGCCGCGGCTACCAACGCTGGGGATGAGCTTTTTGTTTTTGGTGGGGCGGGCTGGAACAGTTCCACCAAGGCGATTTTTAACCTGACAGACGCTTACGCCTTTTCCGCCACGACTAACACGTGGCGGCGTTTGCAGCCCTTGCCGTACGCAGTGCGTGGGCTCGCCGCTGTAACGTTAGACGCGGGGCATTTATATCTGGCCGGTGGTTACAAAAATGACGCCGAAGGCTTTATCGATCAGGCCTTCATTTATGATATCGCGCAGGATCGCTACACGCCGGCTCCGCCGCTGCCGTATCGCGCTTGCGTCAGCTTGGTGGCGAGTGGCGATTACGTCTACTGTCTTGGTGGCGAAGATCTGCAAAAGCATCGCAGTGCCGCCGTTTATCGCGTGAAGATCGCCGCGCTAAAGCGCTAGGCACTGCCCGGCCTTCGGCGGCTTAGGCCTGAGCGATGAGCTCGTCGATTAGGCGGCCGCAGTACCATTGCATACGCGGCAAGTGGAAGGGGCCCTTCCACGTATTGCCTTTGAGTCGAGTCGAGATGCGGCCATCGCGGTGAGCGTAACCAAACCATTCGCCATGGACCGGATCAGCAAAAACTCGGTGCGACCAATCATGTACGAGAGTATGCCACTCAGCGTATTTGGCCTCTCCTGTGAGTTGGTAGGCCAGGAGCGTCGCTATTTCAGCTTCGTTTTGCGGCCACCAGAATTTCATTTCGGCCCAATATTCCTGCACTGGCTGTTGGCGCAAGTCGGTGAAGTAAAGCAAGCCGCCGAATTCTTTATCCCAGCCCCGTGCCCACATGCAGTCGAGTATGCTCAAGCCGAGCTTCATTAAGCGGGCATCGCGTTGGCGCCACTTAGCCTCGTGTAGAATAAACCAAGCGCATTCGAGGGCGTGGCCGGGATTGAGGGTTCGCCCATCAAACGTATCGAGTACCGCGCCATTTACTCCGACAATTTCCATGAGCGCGCCGAGGTCGGGTTTGAAGAAATCACGCTCAATCACGCTCATCGAGCGATCAATCCAGGTGGTGCAGGTGGCCCCGCGTACGGTAATATCACCCAAGAGGGACCGGATTTCTTGCGCTGTCACAATCGCAATCATGTGCGGGGCGACTCCCTTCATCGGCCGCGTCGCTGGATCAGTCTTCGGCGGCATGACTCCCGGGGTGAAGCTATGATGCAGATAAGTATCAAAATATTGTTCCGCTTCCGCCGCGGCCCGGGCGTCACCCGTGGCCTTGGCATAAGCCGCACTGCCGATAGCCGCGAAGCACTCACTATACACATAGCGCCGCATGCGCAGGGGTTTACCGGTGCGGGTTACCGTAAAATATAATTTGCCGCCCGGCCCGCGACAGTGGTCGCGAATAAAATCGAGGCAGAGCTTAGCGGCAGCGAGCCACTCTGGTTTTCGCTCCACTGTATTGTAGAGTGTTGCGAAAGTCCAAGCCGCGCGGCCCTGCAGCCAGACGGCTTTGTCGGAATCAAGCAGCGTGCCCGTTTCACCTAGCGCGCTGAGTAAGCCGCCGTGCTCGTGGTCAATTCCATGACGAAGCCAGAAAGGAATAGTCTGCTCGAGCAGGCCTTGACGGTAAGTGGTTTGAAGTGCGGTGAGGCGCGAGAGGGGCAGGGACATCGGGAAAAACCAGCAAGGCGCTTAAATTTTTTCGCTTCTATTCCACAAAAGGGTCGTCGTGCCAGCGTCGATATAAATACTTTGTCCGGTAATCGATCGGCCATTTTTACTGAGGAGGAAAGCCACTAATTCACCCACTTCGCGGGCGGTAACGAGATCCGGCAGACATTGTTTCGACGCTGTAAACTCCTTAATCCAAGCTTCGGGGTCGACGCCGAGTTGAGTTAAGAGCGGGCCATTCTGTGGGCTAGCGACTAAGCCGGGATGCACGATATTAGCGCGGATCCCTTGCGCGCCATAGTCCACCGCCAAGCCCCGCGTGAAAGCGTCGAGTGCCGATTTAGTGGCGGCATAGAGAGCGTATTGGGGCGCGGCGAGGCGGGCGTGGACTGAACCAATATTGACGATCGCTCCCTGGGATTTAATCAGGGCGGGGAGGGCCGCGCGGACAAAACGAAATGAAGCGAGGAAATCGACGTTAAATAAGGTCTGGAATTCTTCATCGGTGACTTCGCCGGCTTTTTTGACCAAGCCCACGCCGACATTATTGACGAGGCCATCGAGCCGACCAAAACATTTCAAAGCAGCGTCGACCGCTTGCGTGGGTGCTTCGGGATCAGTGACATCGACGGGCACAACTTCGACTTTGACCCCGTCTTTGCTTAAACGGTGGGCGAGGGCCGCGCCCCGCTCAGGATTGCGATCGGTGATGACTAAATTCCAGCCGGCCGCCGCGAGAGCTTCTGATAGTCCATGGCCAATGCCAAGGCCAGCGCCACCAGTGATCAGGGCAACTTTGGATAGCGACGTATTCAAATTAATTTCATTCTGAATTTTCAAAATATTACTACAAGTGAATTTAGATTTTCAAAAACAGGCTGAGGCAAGCGCACGGTCAATGGCTAGCGCAGTTGCTTCACGGTTCCGCCGGCAAAGTATTTTGGAAAAATCAAATTAGGGGTCGGGGGCAGATCGCCTTCGCCGACCATCTGCAGCATCAGCCGAGAGAGTCGATGCGCAAAAGTGTCCTCTTGCAGAGTGTAATGCGTGATGGGTGGACTGACAGTTTCAAAAATATGATCGTGGTCGCGGGCAATGAGCGAGACGGTGCCAGGAACCGTAAGGCTGCGCTGGAGCAGATAGAAAATCACGATGAAGACATGCTGGGGCTTGGCAATCAGCAGCGCAGTCGGCGGGTGGGCTGAGTTAAAAAGTGCATCGAGTTTGGTCGCAATGTTTTGGGCAGTGCCATTGTGGCGAACGATACTGGTGCGAACTTCGATGAGCCGGTTGAGTTGACTGGCTTCACGGAAACCTTCTTCGCTGGCGATATCGCCAGCTGTCACGGGCTGAGGCACGATCAGCGCGAGGTGGCGGTGACCCTTGCCGATAAATATGCCGCCGGCGTGACGACAAATTGCGCGGTAATCAAGATCGAGGGAGGGCAATTTTACTTCCGCGTGGCAGGAGCCAATGACTAGGGCAGGAACCGCATGGTGGGAAAACCACTGCTGGAGATCTTTGCTGACCGATAGCAAGACACAGCAGAAGACACGATTTTGGTGCACAAATTCCTCGAGTTTTCTTCGTTGGGCTCGGGCGCTTTGCAGGGGGCAGACCAGTACTTCGAGGGTGAAGCCATGTTCAGCGAGGTGCGTTCGCATCTGGCTGACAATTTGATGCGTCGTCGTCGACATGTGCGAGAACGGCTCATGGGTGACGAGGCCAACTAATCGACTGTGCGGCGCGGTACCGCGTTGCGGTGGAGTGAGCAGGCGATTGCGGCGCCCTTGGCGAATTTTAATTAAACCTTGTTTCGCCAGCACGCGCAGCGCGGTGCGAATAGTGGGTCGGCTCACACGTAATAATTCGCACAGGCGGCGTTCGCTCGGCAGGTATTCTCTCCACGTGTGGTTGAGGATAGCTTTGCTAATAGAGGCAGCCGCCTGCGCGGCGAGGGAATGTCGTTTGGGTAGGTCGAAGGGTAATTCGGAGCTGTTCATAATTGCTTACCAGTTTATTTGGCTAGCCTGAGGGCGGGCAAAATGTTTGAAAAGCGCGATGTCTACACTTCCCCCTATAAAGATTTGGTCCGCTATGCCCACGCCGCTGACGCCCGACTTTCGAGTCGATGAACCGTCGGTGGAACGCATCATTCAGGCCGCCGTGCATGATGGCCTTCATGGCGTATTTTTGGCGGGAACTTGTGGCGAAGGTCCATGGTTGCCTGATCGCGAGCGTCAACGGTTGGTGCGCTGCGCGGTGCGTACAGCTGGCGGCAAATTGAAAATTGCGGCGCAGGTTTCGGATAACTCGGTGCCGCGGATTCTCGATAATGCACAGGCTGCGGCTGAGGCCGGTGCTGATTACGCTATTATCGCCGCCCCCGCGACACTGCTCAACGCTACCCCAGAGCGAATCACCGCGCATTTCTCGGAAGCGGCGCAAGCCTGTCCTTTGCCGGTGGGGATCTATGATATGGGTCGGCATCGTCCGATCATGATACCAGAAGCTGACCTGAAGAAAGTTTACCTGTTGTCCAACGTCCATTTTATTAAGGACAGTTCTAGCGCGCCTGAGCGGCGCGCGATCGCTTTGGCAGCGCAAAAGGAAAAGCCCTCCTTGACGTTGTTTAGTGGAGATGAATTTCGGAGCATGGAATATCTGACCGCAGGTTATAATGGTTTCATGTTCGGTGGCGCCTCGGCCGTGGGGCCGCAGTTGCAGCAGATCGTGAAGCTGTTCTTGGCGGGGCGCGTGGCGGAAGCGGAGGCAATCGATTCCGAAATGAAGCGTACCCTGTACGGTATTTATGGCGGCGAGAAGATCGCCTGCTGGCTGACCGGCCTTAAGTATTATATGGTGCGGCGCGGTTTGTTCACCACGGCCACCAGTTTCTTGGGCTATCCGCTGACCGATGAATGTCGCGCTTATATTGAGCGGCATGTGGCCACCACTCATTGAACGTAAGTTCAACGAGCACCGTGCGGCGGGGCCCTGAGCGGTCATGACGGTGAAAAAATCATCGCGTGGTCACATCAAGTAACCACGGCCTTTTTATGACTGGCAATAAAATATGACCATCGCGGGTACCAGCCTGCGATCGGTTAGCGTCGTGGCTTAGCGTAGCCGCGGAGCGAAAATAATAAAAAGGCGCAGATCAAAATATTAGCGGCAGCGAAGGTGAATATTCGCGTGATATCAACGTGGGCGTCTCGCAAAAGTCCGCCGGCGTAAATGCCTGCGCCGCCTATCAGGCAGCTAAAAAAGCTTGAGATCCCCCAGCTGGTCGCCCGATAGCGAGGATCAACCAACAAGCAGAAAATGGGCATCGCATTAGCATCGGCAAAATTACGGGTCATTCCATAAATCGCTAGGCCCGTCAGCGCCAAAGCGAGCGAGGGGGTGTTGCCAATTAAGAGTACCGCTGGCGCTGCCACGCAAAGTCCGATGATCGGCACGAGCAGCCGGGCACGCTCATTGGTGCGACTCCAGCGATCCGCCCATGCTCCACCTACCAACATGCCGACGAGAGCTGCAATATTGAGGTAGATCGTCGTCGTCATGCCTGCGGTGCCTTGGCTGAGATGGAATTGCTCTTTGATATAGGTCGGCATCCAACCGATGACTGACCAACCGACCACTCCCAGTGAGCACGCGTAGATGAGCATTACGAGGTAGGCGCGATTAGTTAATAAACTAACAAAGGCTTCACGGAGACTGACGGGTGCCTCGTGGTGACTCGTCGACGAACTGTGCTCGGCTGCTGGCGGATCGCGCAACAGGAGGAGGAGGATCAGCGAATAGCCTATGCCGAGGAGACCAAAGAATTTATAAGCATACGCCCAACCTGGGCCCTCCGCCAGCCAGCCGCCAACTCCGCCGAAGGCTGCGCCCGCCATAGCGCCGCTCAGGAGCAATCCCGAAGCCAGTGAGCGGGTCGAGCCGCGATGATATTCCACCACCAGAGCCACCGAAGCCGGCACGGCGGCCGCTTGACTCAAAGCCAAGAGTGCCCGCATCGCGAGGAGTTGCTCGTAGCTGGTCACATAGGCAGTCAGGCAGGTGATGATCGACCAGAGGAGGACACTCGTGATGATCACATAGCTGCGATTAAAACGATCGGCAAAATAACCGGCAAAGGGACTGCAGATTCCGTAAACAATGAGAAACACTGAAGTCAGTAAACCAAACTGAGCTTCGGTCATCGGAATCGCCTCTTTGATCGAGCCACGCATCGTGGTGATCATTAATCGGTCGAGATAATTGAGGCACCCTGCGAACCACAGCAAAGCAACGATGAGCCAAGCCTTCGAGGGCAGGGCAGAGGGGGTAGGGGCAGTCATAGGACGGGCAAGGGGAAGCGGTTTAGTCGAGGAGGCCAATATTTTTTAAACCATGAGCCAAGCTCTCCATTTCGGCATCAGTTAAGCTAGAGTAAGGTGGCCGGCGCCAGCGCTGCGCAATTTTTTTCAATTCGAGTACGGCTTGGATGCCAGCATTGAACCCGCCAGGCAGGTTCAGCACGAGCTCGAAAAAAGGATGATCATAATCGCGAATAATTCGGCGAGCTTCCGCTAAATTATTCCCTTCAATAGCTCGCCAATAAGCATGAGCGAGCTCGGGCTTGATTGAGAGGAAGGTCGAAAGATAGCCGTCGCACCCGTAGGGGTGATTGTTGAGATGATTTTGTTTCTGTCCGCCTGAAATAACCGCCCACTGGTCTTGCACGAGGAGAGACATCTTCCGGGCGAATTCGCCGCACATGTCGTCCTTGATGGCTACGACGTTAGCTGAGGAGGCGAGGATCAGTTTGAGCGTATCGAGGCCAAATTTTTGTCCACGGGCAATAAACACATTGGAAACGAGCATGACCGGCATGATTTCCGCGACGGTCTGGTAGTGAGTGGTCAAAGATTGTGGGGTGCAGGATCCGCCCCAGTCCGGGGGCATAACCATGAGCAGGTCAGCTCCCGCGTCTCGCGCAAATTTGGCGAAGCCGACTGCTTGCGTGGTATTGTAGTAACGGTCAGCCGCTATGATGAACGCCCGACCAGCGGTATGCTCGATGGTGGTTCGAGTGACTTCGACAATTTCTTGTTCCGTGAGGGCAACATAATGGCTGTCGCCCGCCGTTAACATCAGCGCTTTGGCGCCCGCCGCCAAATTGAAATCGATGAGATTTCTTAGCCCGTCGAAATCAATCCGGCCATCGCGGTGGAAAGGGGTTTTAATCGAGGGCAACGGCCCCGTTAGACGGGCACGCATTTCTGCGGAGCAACTGGTAGCTTTTAATTTCAAGGATAGGGATGGTCGCCCATTATTTGACCGTACTGAGTGCGATTAATAAATTTGGTCTGCAGATTAAATAAATGGGTGGGCTCTATTGCACTGATCTTCAGGGTTTCACCTTCGCATCCAATTCGGCGAGAGTGAAGCGTACGCTCACGATGTAGGGAGGTTCCCCTTGAGTCCAATGACCATAAGTTGTCGTGACAAAGGTGCCGTCTGGCAGCAGTTCGACGCCAGGGTAAGTGGAGTCTGCGCCTTTGGTGTTATCCATGATGCGGACGCGATACTGACCTTCTTTGCCTTGCACGATGTCATCGTAGGTGCCGACCCAACCAACCCAGTCGCCTTGCGTCGTGCTGCCGTGGGTTCGGTCGCGAAAGCTGACGAATAGTCGGCCGTCAGCCGCATATTTAGCGACATGCCGATCGCCGGTGAGGGCGGCGGGTAATTCGCGCGGTTCAGACCAAGTCAGGCCTTCATCGTTGGAGAATATCACGTAGGAATTATACTGACGTGAATTTTCACGCAGGAGCACCGCGATCTGTTTCCCATCAGGGGATCGCAGTGCCCCCGGCTCACAGAGCTCGGCCTCAGGCAGCATCGCGATCGGTACGGGCACGCTCCATGTTAGGCCGCCATCTTGAGACAGGGTGGTGTAAATCCAGTAACGCCAGGGTTTCGCCGCTGGGGAAACGTGACTGCTGTGCGGGCTAGACATGGTGTTAGCCGCGACGTTTCCGCCGCGGATGAAGCGACCATCATCGTGAAAAAAAGCGAGATAGTGCCCCGGATCCTGCAAGCCGATCACAGTCCCCATGGCGACCACTCCTCCGAAGTTACCGATAGATTTTAGTTCACTCCAAGAAGCCCCATCATCTGCTGATACGGCCATCCGAATAGGATATAATCCGCTGAACATGATCAGGCGTTTTTTTCCGGCGGCATCTACCACGCGATGGAGGGTGGGGACTTCAAGGGAAGTTTTCCAAGATTCGGGCGTGGGGAGGCGGGCGCTCCATGTTTTGCCGCCGTCCTTGCTGCGTTTATACAGAATCGCTCCGCGGCCATGCCCCTTAGGATATACCGCTAGTATCGTCTGCCCGTCTTCAAGCAATACGGTGGTGGGATGACCGAGATATTGGCCAGCTTCTCGATCTACGGTGACTTGGCGTGACTGCTCTGCGCTGATGTCAACCGTGGGAATAGTGTAATCAATGGGGAGTTTTGTTTTGAGCGTCTTAGCCGGCGCAAGCGTGACGTCTTTTTTTTGCAACGCTACCGGCTGAGCTAAACAAGAAATAGAAAGCAGGCCTGCGCTGATGACGGCGGTGAGCAAGCGGGTTGGGATATTCATAAAAAATTAGCTGGATTTAAATCACGCAGGCTCGGCCAATTGGAATTGGTTTTGGCCGTCAACTGGCGGCAATGGCCGCGACGACGGAAGGACATCAACTAACCAGCGCGGTGGGTCAGATTATTGCTCCGCGTTGAGCCAGGCTTCATTCACACGAGTGAACGTAATGAATTGATAATTTTTATCGATGCCCCGCTCCCAGATGATGCCGAGGGTCTTATCTTTGAGCACGGCGAGATCGGAGTAAGCAGCCCGATCTTTCGAGATAGTTTTAGCTTTCGAGAAACTTTTCCCATCATCGACACTGGTGCGTAAAATAAGGTGCTTGCGCTTGGGGTCTTGTGGTCCCGTCCAGATGAGGCGAGTTGCTCCAATCGTTGGGAAACGCTCAATGCCGCAAGCGACGGGCGTCACGGTGTTACCAGGGCGGGGGGTGCCCCAAGTTTTTCCGTCATCGGTGCTTTCCGCTACCCAACGGTGCGGGCCGATTTCCTGGCGCATATCAATCAGGATTCGGCCATCACTCAATTCCGCGACTTGGCATTCATCGCCGCCTTGCGGTCCCGGCACGACTGGGCCGCGTTGCCATGATTTTCCGTGGTCATCGGAAAATACGGTAAAATCAGCAAAGGGCATTTTCCACATGGCGATGAGTAAACGCCCCTGACTCGTCTGGATCGCCCCGCCAGGCCCGGGGACGCTCACGCGCCAGGTGGGGTCCTGCATATCGCGTGCCACCTTGGTTATATCAATGGGGTCAGACCACGTGCATCCATTGTCAGCACTCCAGCGGGCAAGATTTAACATATCATCAGTACCTGGGCGGGCCGTGTCCGAACTGCGTTTCGGCCGACCGCGAATATAGAACACCCAAAGTTTCCCCGTCGTTCGATCGACCATCGTTGCGGGATTGGCGGCTGACCATTCTTCACCCGGATCCTCGAGGAGCGCCATCGGTGACCACGTCACGCCGTGATCGGTACTGCGCTTGTAGACCAAGTCGATATCTTGTCGACCGAAGCCAGGATCTTCGGCCGTATATTTGCGCGCTTCCGCGAAAACAATCAGGGAACCGTCAGGCGCAGTTTCCAGTGCGGGGATGCGGAAAGTGTGATACCCGTTTTGCCCAGAAATAAACACATCAGTCTGTGTTAGTAAGGGAGCGGCCGCCGCGGCCACGAATGAAAATAAAACTAAAACGATCGGGAAGAGCGGGGATTTCATAAGGATCTCGAGTTAGGCCTGCAGCCGAGCAAGGATTGATATTAATTGCGGCTGAGCGGGTTCAGACAAATGACTTTGCCCTGTCAAATGAGCTAACAGGTACCGTCCAATCACGCACGAGTACGGATTTCTCCACAAATCGTCGCTTCCGCAGAGGACGTCTGCAAACGAGTCTGCTGGGTCTACGTCTAGGACCCCGGGGCTGTCAGCCACTCCCAGTTGAATCGCGCAAACGCGATCGCCGTTCCTCCCGCGGCTTGCTCAAACCAAGAGGCAACGATTTGGCCGTTCGCGGCTTGGGTGATGCTTGGGTAAGGTGAATAGTCAGCGGTGATAATTTTTGATTGAGACCATGACCGGCAATTATCTTGGGAATAAGCGACCGAAAGCGGCTTGCGGTCTCCTTTGGCTGTTTCGTTCCAGACCACCACGACGGTTCCCTTGGGTTGATCGAGTGCGATCATACTGGCTGGGGCATTGCTCGCCACGAATGGGCTAGGTTTGGGCTTGGACCAAGTCAGCCCTCGATCGGAGCTGCGCGCTTCGTATAATCGATCGGACCCCGTGCGGCAGAGCGCATAAATCGACCCATCGGCTAATTCAGCGATGCAGATCTCATCCAGTCCATTGATGCCACCGCCGCCAGGCACCCCCTTGATCTCAAGGTCGCCGCCGGGTTGCCACGACTGGCCATCATCATCAGAGAAGAGCACGGAGGCAACGGATAGCATATTACGCTCGGCCTGCTCCTTGATCACACTGCCTTTATGCTCGAGGATAGCATCCCAGCAAAATGGCATGAGCAGCCTTCCATTACGCAGACGAGTGGCGGCCTGCAATTTTCCACTGCTGTAATTGTGGGTATGATTAATTATTTCGCCAGGAGCCCAAGTCCTGCCCTGATCGCGCGAGGTCGCGGTATAAAATTTGGTCTCAATTAATTCCTGCGCTTTTCGCGTGGTGGATACAATGAGGACGCGGTCTTGGCCGACGACAATGCTGGGGTCGGCATCCATAATATGGGGACGATCTAAGGCGAGGATTGGGCTCGACCACGTCTGGCCGTGGTCCTGCGAGTAACTTGCCCAAATGCCCACTTGATCGGGATCGCCATTTCCCATGCCAGAATAAACTGCGAGCAGATCCTGATTAGTGAGTCGGGCGAGACTGACATAACGGGGATGACTGTAAGCGGGAGTTGGGCCGGTGATCAGACCTTTCTGGAAAAATGGCGCGGCGGCGTGGGATGAACCGATCGCCGTTAGAAAAAATAATAGCAGCCAGCCGCGAATAATAAATGTACGGTACGAATGAGTGGATCGGTGGGGCGAGGTTTTCATAGGGAAAGGACGGCAGCGTGAAGTAACTTTACACACCGATTTTTTTCGCGCTCAAAGCGGAGCGATAATTTCATCAGTAGATTTTTTAGATCACAATTTATCCCCTGATTGAATTAAGGACTGGGCCTCCTGCGGCTTGGATCGACTTAGGGTAGAACAGGTGCCCCGGTCGAAGCTGGCGGGATTTTTTTAACGCGCTGATTTAAATCACGCAGGGCTCCCTCCATGAGCATGGTCGGTTCCGCCAGTCCCATAAAGCTGAAGCCGCGTGGTACCAGGGTGTCGGGGTTGCCGATAATCCAGGTTTTTTTGCCGGCGGCTTCGCCTGCCTGCCGAATCGTATCAAGAGCGCTGAGTAATACGGGAGCGTCGGGTTGCCAGCAGCAACCGAGTGAAGCCGAGAGATCGTAGGGGCCGATGGCCAAGGCCGTAGTGAGCGGATGGGCAGCCAGCGCGGCGGCACAAGCGAGGCCGGCTTGATTTTCTATCTGCGGCAAAATGATGAGGTCCGCTTCCACTTCCGAGCGAAAATTGTCATAGTGATAGCCGCTGACCCAGAAATTGCCGTGCCCACCGGGCCGCCGCCGGCCGCGGGGGGCCATGTACACCGCTTGTTGAATCATATCCATCGTCGCGAGAGAGGAGACATAAGGCAGCAGTAAGCCACAAGGCCCGAGGTCGAGCGCGAGTCGCATTGGTGTAAATTCTGTTTCCGGAGGACGAATGAGCACCGGAAAATCTGCGCGCCGGGCGATGGCACAACAATCGGCCACCAGCTCAGCAGAGTGGGTCAAATGTTCTAGGTCGATAATGGCATAATCGATTCCGCTCCGAATCAATAACTCCATCAAGCCCGGCCAGAGGTGATACGTGATGATCACGCCGGTCGTCACGCCGGGTCCATTAATTTTCGCCTTAAGAATTTGAGCAGCTTTCATATTTTGATGAGGGGAGGCTAGGGCACGCGAAAAGGTAAATTAAAAATCGCCACCAGCACACGAGTCGGCGGGCTCGCACGGAGCAATCTCCTAACCGAAGTTAGGTTTGGTGAAATCAAGTGACCAGTTGCGGCTCAGCGATGACTACTCGTCGGCTAAGGTTTGGTCTGATTGATCACCTCTCTGCTGGGTCGAATCTCACCGGTATAATATGTTACCAGCGGAACTGTTTTGGGCTGGAGTTTGAATTTCACCATTTGATGAATCTGTTCTGGCTAACCTTAGGTCGCATTTATCTATGACCCCATCATTGCTTTCACTTACGGCTCGTTCTCTTGGTCTCGCGTCAACTGATGCCCGAGCGTTAACCGTCAGCATCGATTCCAGCGGGAATCGCTGGCGCGTTACGTGGGCGACTCCCGCGGGCCAAGTGGTCGCGTCGACCGCCGCAATCACTGGCGAATTATGGTCAAAAGCCGCTCCTGTTTCGGTGGCGAGTCCTGGGTCACCCTCAGGCGAAACTGATTTGCCCGTAGGGGGCTTGGCTTCTGCGCCCCATCCTCGAGGGCGGGTAGCCGTGCGGACGGGGCGCCGCGTTATTGGGATCAGGCCGGAATTTCCTGGTGCCGGCCTGATCGTCAGTCGTTCGCAAGCTGAAGGGTGGGTCGATCTCGCTTTCGCGGACGATCCGCCTGACGCGGAAGTGCTGGCCGCGTCGCTGGAAATCAGCGGGGATAATTTATTGGCAGCTTATTTGGTGAAAGACCCTGGCGGTGAAATTAACTGCCGTGTGTTGCATTGTTCTCTCTCTGACGAATTAACTGAAAGTACCGCCTGGCACCAGTTGCCGGACTATCCTTTAAAGCCCGGCGTGGCAGCGGTGATGGCGGGCGTGCACCACGGCGTCTTGATCGCGGCCGGTGGAGCTAATTTTCCTGACCAGCCACCTTGGGAAAATGGCGTAAAGCGAACTTACGATGAGATTTTTTCCCTGTTGCCCAATGACTCAACGTGGCGATCGGCGGGGCGCTTGGCTACCCCGCGGGCTTATGCTGCGGTCGTCTCCATCCCGAATGGCGTGCTGGCCCTTGGTGGGGAGAATGCTACGGGCATCTTTAATGATGCGCTATTATTTCAATGGGATGGCAAACAAGTGGTCGTTACCGCGGCGCCCGCTTTGCCGGTGGCGGTGGCGAGCCCGGTAGCGGCTGTATTGGCGGGCAAGGTTTATCTGGCTGGTGGCTATGAGCCCGGCCCGCCACGGATTAGCGGCAAAGGTTTTTTCTGCCTCGATCTCGAAAATTTATCCGCGGGCTGGCAGCGTTTACCCACTTGGCCTGGTCCCGCGCGGGCTCTCGGGGTGATCGCGGCTTTGGATGGCGCGATTTACTTGATCAGTGGCTTAGAGCTTAAGATCGGGGCTGATGGTCAGCCGCAGACGGTTTATCTCAATGATGCCTATCGTTACCGGCCAAGCGGTGGTTGGGAAAAATTGCCTGATCTACCGTGGTCGGTGCTCGCCGCGCCTTCTCCGGCCCCAGTAACCACGACGCCCGCGCGGGTATTTATTTTTGGGGGAGTGGATGGCCGCCAAGTTGGCAAGGCTCCCCGCGACAAACGGGTGCCGGAAGACATCATTTATTTTGATGTGGCCCGGCACGCGTGGTGCCTCTGGCCCGAGCGCTGGCCGGAGCCAGTAGTCTGTGCACCCCCAGTGCCAATGAATGGAGCTTGGGCTTTTGTATCAGGCGAAACGAAGGCCGGTAATCGCACTACCGCCGTGCCGGTTTGGCGACCGCACTCGCTTTGAGGGTTCGTTTCATTTTGGCCAAGGTGTAATTTTATTTGTCAACAGGTGCCTGCTTTTGGTCGTCACCGAGTTGGTTATCTTTTGCCCCAATGAAAACTGTCGCCTTATCTCGCGGACGAGTGTGGTCAGCCACGCCCACTCCTTTTACCAGTGAAGGTCGCGTCGACGTTGCGGCCGTGCAGCGGATGATCGCGCATCACCTTGATTTGGGTGCTGCTGGCGTCATGCTGGCGGGAACATGCGGTGAGGGTCCATGGATTCGCGATGGTGACCGTGAAGTCTTGGCGCGCACTGCGGTCGAGGCGGCGCAAGGCAAGTTAACTATCGCCATGCAGGTGACTGATAATTCTACCGGACGGGTTCTTGATAATATTGCTTTAGCCGCCGCTTGGGGAGTGGAGATCGCGGTAGTCGCCGCGCCGGCATTTTTTATGAACCCGACCCCGGCTCGATTAGTGAGTCACTACGCGGAAATCGCCCGCCGTGGGGCGCTCCCGATGGGGTTATATGACCGCGGCACTGCGAGTCCTTACGTTGTCCCTGAATCGCATCTGCCCGAGTTGCTGGCCGAGCCAAATATTGTCTTGGTTAAAGATAGCGCGCAGCAGGCCACTCGGCGCCAAGCTTATATTAATGGCCGAACCGCTCGTCCGGGTTTAGTTTTGTTTTCGGGCTCGGAATTTGACTGCGTTGATTTCTTACAAGCGGGTTATGATGGGCTGCTGCTGGGTGGCGGTATTTTTAACGCTGCGTTGGCGATCAAGATTGTGGCCGCAGTGCGCGCCGGAGAAATTTCTCGCGCCACGGCATTGCAGGAGCGCATGAATGATCTGATGTATCGTGTGTATGGTGGTCCCAAGATCGAATGTTGGATGACTGGGTTGAAGGAACTCTTAGTTCAATTAGGTGTTTTCTCCACAAATCTTAATTTGTTGGGTTATCCGCTGACTGATCAGTGTCGGGCGCAGATCAAGGCTGCAGTGAGCGGGGCCGATGGCCTCGGTTATCGCGCGGATCTCGTGCCGGCGCGGCGTAGTTTCACCCCGCTTTGCTCCTAGGCGCTCCTGTTTCCTCTATGCGGTTCCAGCCTATCTCGACTATTATCACGATCATGATCGTCACTGGCCTTTAAGATGAGTGCCGTGACTAATCAGCTCCTCTCTAGTCATAATTTCGGATCCATCGATTGGGCGATTGTGGTGGCTTCCGGTTTTTTGCTGCTCGGTATCGGTTTTTATTACTCACGACGCCAGCGCACGACGGATGATTATTTTCTAGCCGGCCGCAATCAGAGCCCACTGTTGGCTGGGGTCTCGCTTTTTGCGGCGCTGTTCACCCTCGTCGCTTTTATCGGAGTGCCGGGGGAAATCGTCCAGCATGGGCCGGTGCTGGTTATTGCATCGGTCACCGTCTTACCGTTTAGCTATTTTGTCCTCGGTCGTTTTTTGATTCCGGCTTTTATGCGACTGCCCATCACCAGCGGCTATGAGTTGCTGGAGTCGCAATTGGGTCGCCCGGTTCGGCTGGCTGCTTCGATTACTTTTATCTGTGTCCGGCTGGTCTGGATGGCCTTAATCCTTTATGCCGCCGCGGCGGTGCTGGTGAACGTCACGGGCTGTGATCGTCGGTGGATGCCGCTGATTGCCGCGGTTATCGGGACGCTTTCGACGCTCTACACTTTGGCTGGCGGAATGGAGGCGGTCATGACGACGGCGGTATTAGAGTTTGCTTTGTTGTTACTTGGCGCGGTGCTGACCGTCGCTTTAATTTCTTACCGCATGGGGGGATTAGCTCCTTGGTGGCCTGAGCAAGCCCCGAGTCATTGGCTGCCTCAGCCATTCTTTAGTTGGGACCCGCATATTCGTTTAACGGCGGTGGGGACCTGCATTTCTTATTTTATCTCGACGGTGTGTGCGGGTGGTTCTGATCAAGTGGCGATCCAGCGTTACTTGACAACCCGCAATGCCGCCGCCGCGCGCCGGGCGGTGATGTTTGGTCATATCACGGTCGGAATTATTTTGCTGAGTCTGGGGCTCGTCGGTACAGCGCTCCTTGGCTATTATCGGGTATTTCCTAATGAGCTACCGGTTGGGCTAAGTTTGGCCAAAAATGGTGACGCTATTTTCCCCTATTTCCTCAGTCACGGTTTGCCGGTGGGCGTATCAGGTCTGGTCGTGGCGGGTCTATTGACCTCGGCGGTTTCTGGGATCAGTCCGAGCATTAACTCGGTAATTGCAGTAGTGAATCAGGAATTTAGCGCCCGTTTTGTTCCCGCAGGAGCTCAGGCGGAAGCCACTAAAATTAGGCTCGCCCGCATTCTCGCGCTGGTGATCGGGGTGGTCATTATTGCGGGTAGTTTAGCGATGGGCCAAGTGAAGGGGAACCTCGTCGAGGTCTCGGGAAAAACAGTTAATGTGTTTTTTTATCCGATCTTTGGATTATTTTTTATGGCGTTGTTTGTCCGTTTCGCCACCGCCTTCGGAGCCATCATGGGCGCCATCTACGGCCTAACCGCTGGTATAATCGTGGGCTATTGGGATGTATTCACCGGACTGTCGAAATTAAGTTTTCAGTGGATCGGGCCCACCTCGCTGGTGGTCGCGTTAACTGCGAGTTGTCTCTTTAGCTTGCTGCCCACCAAAGGTCGACCGGCTTGGGTGAGTGGAGCTTGGAGTATGGGTGCGCTCCTTCTTTTAGTTGTCGGGGTTACGCAAATTTTAGGGCTTAAATCTTAATTCATTACTATGACCTCTGCCGATTATTTTAGCATTCTCCTGCGCCGCTCGCGGCGCATTTTTTCACTATTTATTTACATCAGCGCCGTGGCGCTCACTCGAGGAGCGAGCGCGCCTATTTTAGAACAAGTGGACGTTTTTGTGGCAGGTGAGGATGGGGTTTTAGAATACCGTATTCCGGGTCTGCTGACTTCAAATCGAGGAACTTTGATTGCTTTTTGTGATGGGCGGATGCGGAAGCAGGGCGATCCACCCAATGACATTGATTTGGTGATGAAGCGCAGTGTGGATAACGGAAAGAGTTGGAGTCCGCTCCGCACCTTAGTGAATAATGGTTTGGGGGCGGCGGCTGATTCCTGTGGTCTCGTCGACCGGCAAACTGGCACGCTCTGGATTTTTAGCGTCTACGCGCCGGTGGGGGTCGGGAGCTATAATGCAGCCGATGGGTTTACCGGTGCCGTTTTTCAGTTCAAAGCAATTAAGAGTGATGATGATGGGGTAACGTGGTCACCGCCGATTGATTTTACCCCCATGGTGAAACGATCAAATTGGGGCGCAGGATCTACGGGGGTGGGGCGCGGTATCCAAATGAGAAATGGGCGCTTAATTTTGCCCCGCTATAATGCTGATTACCGCGAACCCAGGACCACGCCGGCGACCGCAGAATCTTTTGTTTGTTACAGTGATGATCACGGCAAGTCTTGGCAAATGGGTGCCATGGCTCATGTCGCCAGTGGCACTAACGAGTGTCAGGTCGCGGAGCTCGTCGATGGCTCACTGTTGATCAATATGCGGGGTATGCACGGCAACCACCGCAAGTCGGCGCGCAGTCGTGACGGTGGAGCGACTTGGTCTGAGGGTGTTGAGGAAACGACGCTCATCGAGCCGCGGTGTCAGGGTAGTTTGCAGGTGCTCTCGGATACGATTGCGCAGGATAAAAATCGGCTACTCTTCGCCAATCCCGCTAGCTTAGAGCGGACAAATCTGGCCGTGCGCTTGAGCTATGATGAAGGCCGTACTTGGTCAGCGGCCAAAACGCTGCACGCCGGCCCTGCCGCTTATTCGTGTCTGACCGTGCTAGCTGACTTAACCGCGGGGTGTCTTTACGAATGTGGTGAGCGTAGTCCCTACGATAAAATTACTTTTGCCCGATTCAATGTAGAGTGGCTGACAGCGGGGCAGGATGCAATTCACCGAAAACTTTAGCTGCCTACGCTGAGGATTCACCGTTCCGGTTAGCTCCGCTTTAAAACTGCGGTGGTCAAGGTTTCGCCGGGTATAAAGGCGGGCATGATTAGCCTCGGCCTAGTCGGAACCTGATGGCCGCCGAGCATGCTTTGCGCTAAACGCACCGCGTGATGCGCCTGTTTAAGCACGGGACTGCGGTAGCGCGTGAGTTCGGGAATCGCCAAATCAATGGCAGGGCGGGTATCGCGACAGAGCAGCGAAATGTTTTGGGGCACCTTGAGTCCCGATCTTAGGAGATAAATCAAAATCTTGAGGGCGTCACTCACGTGAATGCAGAAAATCGCGGTCGGCGGTAAACTGCTTTTTAACAAGCGATCGATATTTTTTAAAAAAGCTTCGCGGTTTAGGCCCGAAGTAATTTCGACGAGGGTGATATCCTTTTTTCTTTTTTGAATATATTCGCTGATGCCGTGCATACAGGCCAAGTCACCCGCGAGCGGACGTTGAGGAATCACGAGCGCTACTTGACGATGACCGCATTGCGCTAAGCTACCCGCCGCGTGCCAGCCAATCGCGTGGTAATCGACATCGATGGATGGTAACGCAATGCCCTCGTGACAGGAGCCGAGAATTAGCGTGGGGACCTGCGCTTGCTGGAACCACCGCTGAATTGTCGCCGAGGTACTAATGAGGAGCCAGCATACGTGACGACGTCCACGCACAATATCAGTCAATCGGCTTTCAGGGTTACGGCGACTCAGGCGTCGGTCAAAAATCTCTTCCCAGCCAATGCCTTGAACAGCAAATTGCGCTTTCATCTCCATCAAGAGCGGGTGGCTATTAAAAAATTGCGACTCACGGGGAGAGGGCACAATCAAGCAAACGGTTGGCGGAGTCGCCGTCCGAACTTTGTGGCGCGTAGTTACTAATTGGGTCCGGCAACCTTTTTTTATTTTGATTATGCCATCGTCAGCCAATTGTGCCAAGGCGGCTCGCACAGTAGGTCGACTCATGCTGAGGCGCCGGGCGAGTTCATGTTCTCCTGGTAGAAATTTCCCCCAGCCACCGTGACTAATTGATTCACGCAACGCGGCGGCCGCCTGATCAGCCAGACTGGTGCGACGAAATTCAGCAAAAACCTCTTGGCCGAGTTTGGGCATTTCTTAACCTGTCATTTTTATTGATAACTTGTCGAATCTTTAGCTGCAGTCGCGCTCGGCTAAGTTACGGGCATGGTTTCAATCATAGATCGCCTGCAGTTGATTAACGCCGCTTCGTCTGTCCGGCCGGGCTTAGGGCGCGTGGGACAAATGGGGCTGATAATTTTTATGCTGCTGGGCTCACTCTCGGCTGAGATGAGTTGGCCGCCTGCTTACGATATCAATCCCACGCCACTTCATCCGCGCAGTACCGAAGGAAGTTTTGTGACCCTGCGTTCAGGGCGCATCTTATTTGATTATTCGCAATTCTCCGACGGACAGCATGATCATAGTCCCGCGGCCATTGCGGAAATTTATTCAGACGATCAGGGGCGGACTTGGAGTCAGCCTAAAGTGGTTATCCCCACGGGGCATTATCAGAATATCATGAGCGTATCTTTTCTGCGCTTGGCGAGCGACAAGATCGCGCGATTTCATGCGGTGAAAAAGACTAAATGGCTTGATTGCCATGCGATGATGGCGATCTCGGCCGATGAAGGGGTTACCTGGTCTACGCCAAAATTAATCAATGATGCACCTGGTTATTTTGTACTGAATAACGATCGCGTGATTCAGACCACCAGCGGCCGCCTCATTCTTCCCTTGGGCTATCACCGCACTCGCGGCGCAGCAGATGAACGGTCCTCTTGGGACTCTCGCGCAATTACCCTCTGGTATTATTCTGACGATGAAGGGGCTACCTGGCAGGAATCAGCTCATTGGTGGGCTATTCCGGCTGCGAGCAATTCTGGCTTACAAGAGCCGGGGGTCGTGCAAGCACCCGATGGTTCGATTTACTCTTGGGCCCGGACCGACCTCGGGGTGCAGTATCAATTTATTTCTCATGATAATGGGCTCAGCTTTAGCGCGCCAGAACGCACGACCCTGAGCTCGCCGACTTCACCCGCTAGTATTAAACGCCTTCCGCATACTAATACGCTACTGGCCGTATATAACGACCATTCAGGCAAGGTGCCGGCGCCAACTAAACCAGAACGACGCGCACCGCTCGCAGTGGCTTTTTCAACGGATAACGCCAAAACATGGAGCGCATCGCAGCTGATTGAAGATGATCTGAGCGGCTGGTATTGCTATACGGCCATTCACTTTACCGATGATGCGGTGCTCTTGGCTTATGTGGCCGGCAATGATCAAATCGGGCATCTCTCGCGTCTCCGCATCCGACGGCTGCCACTGAATTTACTGCATCTTCCCGCCTCTTGAGCTTATCATTATGAAACAAATTATTTTATTGATCGGCCTAATGGGACTGGGGTTCGCTCGGCTGGGGGCAGTCAACTCCGACAACCAGCTGATCACTCAGGCGCGCACTGCCTTATATAACATTTTCGAGCAGGAAGAAAACTGGGTGAAGATTCACGCGGCGGAGGCACTCATTGCCGGTGGAGATGCTCAGGCGATACGGACGCGCTTTCTAGCGATGATTCCGACTGTGGATACCCTTCCGTATCGCGTGGGCGTTTGGCGCGTCCTGGCTAACACATCACCGACCGCAGGCGAGCGCGCGGCTTGTGTGGCCCGTGTTGAAAAGATTTTTTTAGATCTCCAAGCGCCTGATCGATCGCAGGCCATCGAAACCCTTTGTAAACTGCGTTGTCGGTTAACCGGTCCGAGTCTGGCCCTCGTGCAAAAAATTGCGGCCGCCGGACCGGATAAATTGCGCCCGATGGCCTACTGGTCTCTGCGGTTTACGGATGATGATGCGGCCATAAAAAATCTCTGCGCTCTCCTGCACTCGTCCGAAGCTTCGCAGCGCCAGATTGGCGCCTATGCCTTGCGCCAATCACGAGAGACAGACCCGGTCGCTTTGCGGACCTTGGCGCAGGTGGCAGCGGCTGAACCAGCCGATACCGTTGCTTATGCCTATGTGCACAGTGCGGCCTTTGCTCTTAATGCCGATCCGGCTCACCGCGCGGAATCGCGCGCCGTGCTTGAGAATATATTGGCGCATGGTTCAACCGATGCCCGATTTGAAGCGTGCCACGGTTTATTAACGCAAGTCACGCGGGCTGACTTGCCCCGTTATATTCCTTTACTCAGCGACGCCGGTAATGATGCCCGCGTCGGCGCGGCTCTGACTATCTTATCGGTGTACGGACGCGAGTGATAGCGCGGGGGATTGTCCGCAAATCTCCCCGTCGGGACTAATTTAAGAATCACTTACCTCAGGCTTAGGTCAAACGAGCGAAGCCGCTTTGAGCGACGGGGCCGTGCAGCGCGCTCAGCACGCTCCCTGCGTCGAGCTGTTGGCGCATGATGGCAAAGACCACTTCAACATTTTTTAAATAGTCGGCCACCAGGCTGAGTTGATGTGCATAAGTGGGATAAAAAGCGCCAGCTGTTAAATAGCCACGGGCGAGCATTTCCTGGGTGAATAGTGTCATGAGCGCGCGACTTTGTTCGCCAGCTTCAAAGCCGAGGGTGCAGAGCGCAGGAATACCACCTACTTTAATGGATAATCCCTGACGTGCCGCTGCCGCCGCCCAGCCCGTCCTGACGGCTGTGCCAATTTCATGCACATGTTCCCAGACGTTAAGCTGCTCCATGCGCTGCAGGGTAGCCACCGCGGCAGTGGGCCCAATCGCTTCGGTCCAGTAAGTGCTACTCACAAAAGTTTGTTGGGCCACGGTCATCACCGCGGCTCGCCCAATGATGGCCGCCATAGGAAAGCCATTGGAGAGTGCCTTGGCGAAAACGGCGATGTCTGGGTTCACGCCGAGGGTCAGGTGGATGCCGCCAAAATTACTGCGCCACCCTGCCGTGATTTCATCAAAGATGAGGACGGCGCCGGCTCGATCAGCGAGGGCGCGAACTTTCTGTAAAAATTCGTCACGGGGGGCTTCATGCCGCATGGGTTCCATGACGATGGCGGCCAACCCAGTTGGGTGTTCCGCAACAATTTTTTCTAATTCGGCAATCTGGTTGTAGCGGAAAGGCAGCGCGCTGGTCTGGAGCGCGCGGGGGACTCCCGCCGGATCTAGGCCGGGCAACAAGTGTCCGGCCAGCGCGTCAGATTCCCCTAAGTTAGCCGCGAGATACCAGTCACTCCACCCGTGATAACCACAAAAAGCCACGGTGGAGCGTCGCGTCGAGGCACGAGCCAGCCGCACGGCAATAGCCATGGCTTCACCGCCGGTCCGGGCGTAACGCACCTGCTCAGCCCACGGGTGAATCGCACAGAGTCGATCAGCGAGTTCCACTTCTGCGGCCGAGTTCAACGTGCACATATTGCCCTGCGCGATGCACTCAGTAACCGCCGCGTTGACCGTGGGATCGGCATAACCCAACAAGCACGTGCCGATACCGTTGGAGGTAAAATCAAGATAGGGGCGATTATCTAAGTCCCACACCGTGCAACCTTCCGCGCGGCGGTAATAAGCGGGCCAGTTGCCGGGCAAATATTGTTCGGGACGTTTGCCGAGTAATTGGGCGCCGCCGGGGATGCGTTGTCGCGCGCGCTGATACAGTTGCTGGCCGGTGCCTAACGCCGGATCACGGTGGGGCGAGGGGGTGGCATTCATACGGGGTTAATCGGGATGATTAACGTACAGTATGGAGGAGCCAACTACAACCTGCGACAAGTGGGAGCAGGCCGGCCGCAGTATAACCGCCGAGCGCCAGCGTTGAGCGTTCGCGCGTTTTCCAAAGGCTAAATAAGCAACCCGCTGCAAGGCTTGCGCCAAGTGAGCATGGCGCGATCCACAGAAAAGTAATGGCCGGCTGGCCGGTGAGCACATCCCAGTAAGCGACAAATACAGCCGCGGTGACGCCATAAATCGCACTCAGCATCGCCCCGAATGGCGTTGCGTAGGGTACAAAGAGCGCAAGGAAGAAAAGTCCAAAGAGTGGGCAGCTCAAAAGATTGACCGTTTTACTGGCGACTTCGAAAATATTCCCGTGCACCAAGCCAACCCCAATCGTGCCCAGCACGACCAGCGAACCGATCGCCAAGGCGAGCCACCGAGTGAGGCGCAATTTTTGGGGTTCGCTGTGCGGAACATAATGAGCCGAGTTTTCGATAAAATCTTTCGTGATGGTGGCGATCAGAGAATTAATGCCGGCACTCAGGCAAGACATGGCCGCTGCTAATAAACTAGCGACGACGAGTCCCGATATTCCCGTCGGTAAAAACTGGCTAATATAAAGTGGGAAGAAAGCATCTCCGTTATGGGCAAACGTAACGCCCGCCGGAATTGATTCAGGATGTAAACGATAGAAGGCCATCAGCGACGCACCGACTGCGCCCAAAATAAATGCGACCACGACGACCGCGATCCCGTTGAGCAGGAGTGCGCGCCGCGCGGCGGCGGCATCTCGCGTTGTCAGGAAACGTTGCACGGCTGATTGGTCTGATCCGGTGGCGCAAATGGTCGCGATCGAATAGTATATAAAAGTACCGATAATCGTTACCCGAACATGGGGATCTAAACTAAACATCGGCTGGGCTAGCCAATGGGGTTCAAAATGAGTGGGCCACCAAGCCTGCACGCCCCCCATTTTCCAAGTAACGGAGGCAATGGTGAGCAGTGCCCCCGCCACGAGCAGGCAAAATTGAACTGCTTCGGTGATCATCACGGTACGGATGCCGCCGAACAGGGTGTACGTCGTGGTGACCAGTCCGATAATGATCGCAATTAAATGACCCCAGCGGGGATCGCAGCCGGTCACGTAGACCATCACTTTAGAGCAGGTGTAGAGAATGAGGGCCATCCAGACGAGCCGGGTCAAAATATAGGCTAAGGAGCCCGTCCGTCGGGCAACCAAACCCAGTCGATTTTCAAGTAACTCGTAGACGCTCGTAATCGGCAACCGCATGAAAACGGGAATGAGGAAATAACCGACGACCAGCTGAACGATCGGTAGCGAAATCAGGTTCGCGAGAAAGACGAGCACCGGACCGTTTTGTACATATTCACCGGGTGTGCCGATGTAGGTCAGAATACTCGTGAGTGCCGTGAATAATGAAATGCCCGCGAGGAGGGGATGGGTCTGTCGATTGCCGACGAAAAACTCTTCGTTCGTGCCGCCTTGTGGGCGATAAAAATAAAACCCGATGCCTAATAAAATGGCAGCGTAGACCCCTAAGACGACCCAATCGAGTGTCGCGAAAGCGAAGGTTAGAGGAAATAAAGCCAAGATGCTCGAGGGTTACGCCTTACTTAGGTCGCCAAATGACGGGGCAATCAAACGAGGGTTGCGTGTGATTATTTTTTACACCTGTTTCAGACTTTAGCTCGAGCACTGACTCAGCGGACATACCTCTGCTCATTTCAGCTTAATTTCTCCTCGGCCGACATCCTCTATGACCTCTTCTTTTCGCGCGGTTAATATCGACTGCAATTTTGACTACACTTACGAACGCCAACGCCTCGATGCACTCGGGGTGCAGTTGATATTAAAAAAATCTGAAACTGAGGAAGCTATTATCGAAGCGTGTCAGGACGCTGAGGTCATGGTGGTTGAAGGTACGCGGACGCCCATCACCGCTCGCGTGATTGCGGCGCTACCGCATTGTCAGTTAATTGTAAAATACGCGGTCGGGGTAGATAACATCGATGTCAGTGCCGCGAGTAATCACCGGATCGTGGTCGCTAACGCGGCAGATTTTTGTACTGAAGAAGTGTCCGATCATGCGGTGGCCTTGCTCCTCGCGAGTGCGCGGCGGGTGATGTCGGCCGATCGTTATGTGCGGACCGGTCAATGGGCTGGTTTTGTGCGCGCGCAGCCGATCCGCCGGATAAGCCAGCTGACCTTAGGCTTAGTCGGAATGGGGCGCATCGCTCGCGCCACCGCGAGAAAAATGGCTGGGTTCGGTCTGAAGATTATCGCCGCCGATCCCTACGTCACGAGTCAGAGCGCCCAAGCGGGGGTAGAAATGGTTTCGCTCGATCGCCTCTGGCGTGAGGCGGACCTGATTTCGGTTCATGTTCCCCTGATGGCGGAAACCCGCGGGCTGTTAAATGAAGCGGCTTTCCGCTCGATGAAACCCACGGCCATTGTCGTGAACACCAGCCGCGGTCCGGTCATCGATGAAAAAGCGCTCATTCAGGCTTTGCGGGAAAAATGGATCGCCGGTGCCGCCCTCGACGTCGTTGAAGAAGAGCCATTAGTTTTGACCAGCCCCCTGCGAGAATTTGATCAAGTTATTCTGACCCCGCATTGCGCCGCCGACTCTACTGATTCGATGCTGCATGTGCGGCGTACCGTCATTGATTCGATTGAAGCGGTCTTCCGTGGCTATTGGCCACCATTTCCCCTCAATCCAAAAATTACTCCTCGGCTCCCCTTGAAAGCCTGGCAAGATTTGCCAACTGGCTGATCTGACTCGTTTCGGCATTTCTATTCACCGCATTCAATCATGTTAAAAAACTTATCAGTAATCGCTTTCGTTGGTTTCGTCCTGAGCTGGGCGGCGCCCACGGTAGCTGCGGCCGACCCTATCAATCTCGGTGCGCGCCGAGCGCTCTTTGTCGATGATTTTTTAATCGCGCACCAAACAGGATTGGAAACTCGCCTGCAGGCACCCGTGCCCCGTGAGACCGTGATGGTTTTTGACGCACCGTGGGAGGGGAGTGGCTCAGATTTTCAAAGGCTGATTCGAGTCGGCGATACGATTCGTATGTACTACATGGCGACGAAGCTCACTTCTACGGATGGCAAAAAAATTGGGGGAAGTGGTACCTACGCTTGCGTCGTTGAGAGTAAAGATGGCGTGCACTGGACGCGCCCTGATCTTGGCCTGTTTGAATTTCAAGGCTCGAAGCATAATAATATAATTTGGGCTGAGCCAAAATTAGATAATTTCACTCCGTTTATGGATACGAATCCTGCCTGCCCGCCGGATGAACGGTTTAAAGCCATGAGCGCTGGCGGGGCCCATGTGCTGTACGGATTGAAATCAGCCGACGGCCTGCATTGGTCGAAAATCTCCGAACAGCCACTGATTACGGCCGGAAAATTTGATACGCAAAATAACGCATTTTGGGATGCATCGCGGCAGCAGTATTGGTGCTATGTCCGTGGTTTTCACGATCCGAGCGGCCAATCGACGGAAGATTTGAAACACGGCATTCGTGATATCCGTGTAGCCACTTCGCCCGACTTTCGGCACTGGAGCATTCCGGTCATCCTCAAATATACGGGGGCCCCGGAAGAGGCGCTCTATACCAATCAGGTGGAGCCATATTATCGCGCTCCCGATCTCTTTGTGGGTTTCCCCACGCGCTACGTCGATCGGGTGTTCTCCACTGCCGCGATGGCCGCCTTGCCCGACCCGGTGCATCGCCAGCATCGCATGAGTTTTTCGCCCCGTTACGGCACGGTCGTGACGGATGGGCAATTCATGACCAGTCGCGATGGGTATACGTTCAAGCGTTGGGATGAGACGTTCCTCCCGCCGGGTCCGGAGCGCAGCAACAATTGGGTCTACGGCGATGGTTATCAAAGTCTCGGCCTCATCGAGACTCCTGCCGCCGATCCCAGTGCTGCGGCCGAGCTTAGTTTTTATGCTGATGAGGGACATTGGAAAGAGGGTACCTCCCTGCGTCGTTATACGCTACGTGTGGATGGTTTTGTTTCACTTCATGCTCGGCAACAACCCGGTGAATTGCTGACACCTCAATTGATTTTTACTGGCCACACGCTGTCGCTTAATTTTGCCACCACCGCTGCTGGATCTATTCGCGTGGAAGTGCAGGATCAAGCCGGTCAGCCCTTGCCGGGATATTCTTTGGCCGAATGCGATGAGCTATTTGGCGATACCCTTAATCGGACCGTCACTTGGGGTAACCGTTCGAATCTCAGTGCCCTCGCGGGGAAATCCATTCGCTTGCGGATAATCTTACGCGAAGCGGATCTCTATTCGCTTAAATTTGAGCCGGCGTCCTGATTATTGAAATTAGAGTTAGCCGTCCCGGAGCTACTGGGACCAATTATTACGGTTGGTCCCAAAGGATCCGGGCGATAAAGGTAGCTCCTTCCGCGCCTCGTTGTACGGAATCTTTCATAAACATTCCTTCAGAAACGGTGACCCAAGATTCGGTGGCGCTGACCGCATTGGCACCGAAATTCCCTAATTCAGCCCCTCTTTCCGGGACGATAATTTTTTCAGTTCGGCGCATAACGCGCAGGGTCGTAGGATCGACTTGCGCCATAAAGAGTGGCGCGCGACTTCGCACGATGTGGTCATTGTTGGCCCCGCGACGAGTGTAGATCAGAAACAGTCCATCGCCGTGGGTCAGCCAGTGCTGCTGCGTATTGTAGCTGCCTAACTCCACCCCATCATCAAAACACCAAGGCTGCGGTTCATCGAATTGTAAGCCATCGTTACTCACACTCACGTAACCGCGAACGTCATTACGCAGGGTCAAAAAATAGCGCTGCTTAAAGAAGATGAGCGAGGGCTCATTTAAGCCGCGGACTACATTTAACCGCAGCACATTTCCGTGCCGGATATAAGTGAGCTTGGTCCCATCAAATCGACATTCGGCAACCGTCACGCTAAACGGTTCTTTGGCATTCCGGGCGATGTACAGCGGCACCAGCAGATGGCCATCGGGTTGAACTAACCACTGAGCGCAAGCATTACGGGCAAAATCGAATTGCTCATCGGGTGGCAGGGTCAGGACTTGCCACCGGGTCCAGCTTTCAGCGTGCGGATCTAAAATCGCGTAAACTGTTTGGTGGGCTCGGCGCACATCATTGAGTTGTTCGCCTTTGGCGTTGTAGCGGACTTGGCAACCGAGCGCGATGACTTTGCCGGTCGGCTCGTGCCAACCGGGCGTGACGTCCGCGACACTGACCGTCACGCCATCAGGTTGGGGTTGCCAATCGAGCTGCGGCGGGAGCACTGGACCAGTCCAAGCTGCTGAGAGCGAGCGGCGGGTCATGACATGCAGACCGGAAAAATAATCCGAAGTCATGAGATGTTTTTGCAAGGTCATTACCATCATCGGATCGTTCGGTCTGTCGCTAGGAACCGCCACTGCTCGCGGATGGAACCATTGAAATTTATGGTCATATTGTTTGAGCACCGTCTGCAGCTGGCTGGTGTAGGTTACCGGCCGTGGTTCCCCGGCGCCTAGGGAGGGCAGGCATAATAAGCCCGCCACGATCAGCGCCCAGCCACTCCAGCGTTGCGTTTGTGATGATTGGCAAATCATGGGAAACAGTGAGTCAAATGGTGCAGTTGTCATGATGATCGAGGGCCGGCGGCTGATGCGCTGATTTAATGAAACGATTCGTTCATTGTACTTAAACTCACTACAGGGACGCGCAAGCATCCTCGGCAATGGTATAAATTTCACTTTAGGCGGTACAAAAATATCACCACTCACGCCACCGCTTGCTGGAGCGATTTCAGATAATTTTTAGTTGAGCCTAGCGATAGTTGCTAACGTGTCAGATTATTTATCACGTGCTCCCAGCTTTTCAGACTATTATCGGGCGCTAAGAACTTCTGAGCATGAACCCCCACACTAACCTACTGATGACCCCTTCGCTTCACCAACGAGCCTCGCTCTGGTTGCGAGCTTTGCCGGCTTGCGTTGCCCTAACGCTGCTGGCTGTTCCTGAATTAGCCCGCGCCCAAACCGCTGCCTCTGGCGATAAAGATGCCCAGATTGCGAGTCTAAGCGCTGAGATCGAGCGTTTGAAGGCTGCCTTGGCGCAGGTTCAAGCGACGCCGGTGGCTGCCCCGGTCGCTGCAACGGAGTCGAACGCTGAACGCACCGCTAGTCCCAGTCCCCTAACGACTGCTAATACGGCGGGTGGTAGTCGTGAAAAAGTATTGGAACTAGCACCTTTCGAAGTGCGCACCACGCAGGGCGTTGGTTACAGCCCAGGCAACTCCGCTTCCGCACTTAAAACTTCGGAACCCTTAATGAAGTTGCCTGCGCAAATCATCCTGGTTTCGAGCGATATGATCAAAGATATCGGCTCGCACTATACCTCCGATATTTTGACCTATGCTGGTCTGGTTCCTTATTATCGTGGACCGGCGATCATGTCGCGCGGTAGCCGCATCGGCAATTCTTACATCGATGACGTGCCTCAAGCTACTGGTATCGGCGTTTCTGATAACACCAACATCGACACATACCAAGTGATCAAGGGTGCGCAGCAGGCCCTGTATCCGCTGGCATCGCTCGCCGGCCTAGTGGTCCAGACCACCAAGAAACCATTACCAGGCCGGCAGCAGGCAATTTTTGACTTAAAATTTCAGCAGTGGGGTCGGCATACAGCTACCTTCGATATCAATCAGCCGCTTTCCGAAAAGAATGGCGCTACCTTTACCACGCGGGTGGTGGGCATTCATCAATCGGGCCAAGGTCCTTTTTATAATTCTGAAGATGGCAAATTCGGTATTTTCCCTAGCTTTGCTCTAGATTGGAAGAATACGAATATCACGCTGCAACTGGATCGGCAGATTTTCCATTATCTTCCGGGCGGTACGGGTATCCTGACTCCTGATGGTGGCGTCTACACCGGGCTCGGTCGGCGTGTTCAAAATTCTCCTCGTGGTAATACGGATACCAACACGCAAAATGACGCGCGCATCAGCTGGACGCAGCGCATTTCAGATAACTGGCAGATTAAATCGCAGGGCACCTTCTTTAATGTCCAGCGTTTGGGTTCATCCGCTTTCCCGACGACGGTAAATTGGAACACCAACACGATGACCTACACCGTGCGTAAGAATAACGGCTGGAACGAGGCGGTCGACGTGCAGACCGACGTCTCGGGTCAGTTTAAAATTGGCTCGATTGCGATGCGTCCCGCCTTTGGTTATAATTTGCATGACCAAACGGGCAAAAGTGAATTCTGGGCTACAGCGCCTACCGTCACGATCCCGATCGGTGACTTGGCCGCGATCAACAACATCGTGCTCCCCGCTTTGGATGCCTATCCGCGCCCAGCTAATCCTGGTTCCCGTTCAAAATCCTATGTGTCCAATGCGTATTTCATGCAAACCGCGGACCTTATTCCAGATCGGCTGACAGCTGTCGCTGGTTTCACTTATTCCAATGTCGAAAATGTCACCGACACCGATCTATCTAAGCGCAATCCTTTCACGGCCATTAATTCTAATGCCCATGAAATGCTCCACCGGGTCGCACTCGTTGGTTATTTGACCAAGGACATCACCGTTTATGCGTCCGATTCTTCGACCTTTAATCCGGCTGTAGGCGTTGACGTTAATAACGCTCCGCTTCCCTCCGTTTTAGGTAAGGCGAAAGAAATGGGCTTCAAGACGAGCTTCTGGGATGGCAAATTCTCCGCCTCGTTCGCGCTCTATAAGATGTCACTCACCAACCAAGCGATTTTAGCAGCTTATCCGGCGCTTAACGTTGCTGGTCTTAATTATTATATCCCGGTTGGGACGACTGATTCCAAGGGCTGGGACGCATCGCTCTCGATGAATTTAGTCCCAGGCTGGCAATTGGTGGCTACGGGTTACATGGGAACTGTTCATGATCAAAATGGTAATGTGCTCCCCGCCACGGTAGAAAATTCTTGGAGTGTGTTTACTCGCTATGATTTCAATAAAAATAGCGATCTCAAGGGCTTCGCTATTGGTGGTGGAGCGGCCAAGGCCGGTGGGAAATGGTTCACCATGGCTGGCATGGTTCTCCCCGGTGGGGTAGCGCTGCCTAAAAATAGCAGTGGTAACTCGGTGTTCAAGCTGAAGCAAGAAGTGCTGTTGAACCTGTTTGCTAATTACCAAATGAATCGTCACTGGACGCTGCGCCTCGATTGCGAAAACGTGCTTGATAGCAGCTACGCAGTCGGTGCTCAAGGGGTGGGCCTCGTCGACTCAGTCAGTCCCCGGACCTTTAGTATCCAAAGTACCTATAAGTACTAAGCCGTCCGTTAAGTTTTTATACCAGCCGACTTCGCCCATGCGGAGTCGGCTGTTTTTTTGATAAGGACTTTCTTTCATTTTCATTTATCAGTTACGCTATCGCTATGAGCCTTCCGACTGCCTCGCGTAGTTCTGTCAACGCTAGCGCTTTTTCCCCAGCGGTAGCGTGGACGGCAGTGGCTTTGCTCTGGCTCGCGGGTGGTTCGAACTATTTGACGCGCACGATGCTCACCACGATGCGTGGTTCAATCATCGCCGATGTCCCGATGACTGAAGTGCAATTTGGGCTGCTCACTTCCGCATTTCTTTGGTGCTATGCCTTTATCAGCCCATTTGGCGGGTTCATGGCCGACCGCTTCAGTCGTCGCCAAGTTGTGATTGGTAGTCTGGTGGTGTGGTCAGCAATTACTGGCGTGACTGCTTATGCGCGAACCTTTGATCAATTCCTGGTCCTGCGTTCACTGCTTGGGCTCAGCCAAGCATTTTATATTCCCGCTGCGGTGGCTTTAATTGTTGATTATCACCGTGGCCCTACTCGTGCTTTGGCTACCGGAATTCATATGACGGGAATGGTCGTCGGTTCGACGATCGGCGGTATGGGTGGTTGGCTCGCTGAGCATCATGGCTGGAGTTATGCCTATACCACCATCGGTCTGCCTAATTTGGCTCTGGGCATCATCCTTTACTTCACCCTTCGGGAGCCGCCGCGGGAGGGACGCTTACTGCATGCAGGCGGTGAGGCCCCGGCGCGAATTCGCCTGAGTGAGGCTCTGCTAAATTTGATTAAGCCAGGACCATTTTATTATTTGCTTGGTTGTCAGAGCGTGCAGGGAGCGGTCAGTTGGATTATTATCGCTTGGGTGCCCACGATGCTGCGCGAACAATTTAATCTCGCGCAAGGCACCGCGGGATTTTCTGCGCTCGGCTGTCTTTATGGCGCGCAATTGGTCGGACTTTTAGTTGGCGGCTATGCTTCTGACCGGTGGAGTCGGCATAATCCGCGGGCTCGAGTGATTATACCGGCCATAGCAATTTTGCTGACCGCGCCCGCGTTCTGGCTGACCGGTTGGTTTCCGCTCATGATCTTCACCTTACTCAGTTTGCTGCTCTGGGGGCTCGCGATGGGTTTCTTAGGGGCCAATACTATGCCGATAGTCTGTCTCGTCGTTGATGCCCGCTACCGCGCCACGGCGATTGGCCTACTCAATTGCATCACGGCCATTTGTGGCGGGTTAGCTATTTATGGGGTCGGGGCCCTGCGGGATGCGCATATTGCTACTCATCTCATCATGACTTTTGCTGGCGCTGGCGTAATTTTATGCGGTGGTTCTCTTTGGTTACTAAATATTACCTTAAAAAAATCGGAGCCAGTCCCGACGGTGGCCTCAACCTAGGCTGATCAATCCGCATCCTGATCTTTCGCGAGCCTCACCCTCTGCCCTTATGTCATCCTCTCCTGACTCTCTCACCGTAAATTATTCCGCAGAGACCCTGCGTGTGTTTTGTCGCCAGCTCTTAATGGCCTTGGGTACCGCAGAGTCTCATGCGCGGGTCGTCGCCGACTCATTAGTCGGCGCCAACCTGCGCGGAGTGGATTCCCATGGCATTCAAATGCTCGCCACCTACATCCAGCAACTGCGGGCGGGAGGTATCAATGTTCCTGCTGCTGGTCGCGTGGTGCGTGAAGACGGGGTATGTTTGCGCTACGATGGTCAAAATGGACTTGGCCAAGTCGTCGCCGAGCAATGCACCGATCACGCCATTCGGATTGCGCGGGCCTTAGGCGTCGCCGTGGTCGCAACGAGTCATTCCAATCATTTTGGAGCCGGGGCATGGTGGGGTGAGAAAATCGCTCGCGCTGGCTACATCGGCATCGTCATGAGCAATGCCTGTCCCGCCGTTGCTCCGTGGCAGGGGAAAACGGCCATTCTCGGCACGAACCCACTTTGCGTCGCGGTACCGAGCCGCGCTGGCTCTGGTCGTTGGTTGCTGGATATGGCCACGACGACGGTTGCGCTCGGTAAACTTACCAATGCGGCTCATCTTAATCGCACTACCATTCCTGCGGAATGGGGTTTCTTGGATGCCGAGCGAAAAGTGACCACGAGTACCGCGGCTGCCATCAAGGGAATTGACGGCGCGCCCTATCCGTCTCCGATGGGAGGATATAAAGGCAGCGCTCTCGCCGTCATGGTGGAGATCTTGTGCTCGGGTTTAAGTGGTGGCGCGATGGCGACCGAATTGCCGGTGTATCGTACGGGGGGTGATCCGCTCGGGATTAGTCACACCTTTATCGCGATCGATCCAGCGCGGTTTCTGGCCCCAGGCGAATTGGAGACCCGCGTCGATCGCTTGGCGCAGTTGGTCAAAGCGTCCGAGCCCGCTCCAGGGTATGATGAGGTCATGCTTGCTGGTGAACCGGAATGGCGCTGCGAGCGTCAACGCGAACAAGCGGGAATTCCCGTGCCCGTAAAACTTTGGCAACAACTCACCACGATCGCTGGTGAACTTAAAATCACCCCGCCGCGACCGGATTCGTCGCATTAATAGGAAAATTATTTATGAAAAAAATACGTTTTGGCATTATTGGTTCTGGGTACATGGGCAGCACTCACGCGGAGGCGGTGCGCCGTCTGCCGAATGCAGAATTAGTCGCCGTCGCGGGCGGTAGTCGCGCCCCTGCTTTGGCGGAGCGTTACAAAATGGCTTTTGAGGCGGATAAGGAAGCGCTGCTGCGCCGCTCAGACATTGATGCCATCGTCGTCACGACGCCGCATCACTTGCACGTGGAGGAAACGCTGTCCGCTTTAGCTAATGGCAAACACGTGCTCGTCGAGAAACCGCTAGCCACGAAGGTCGAAGATTGCGATCGCATGATTGCGGCGGCCGCACAAAAAAAGCTGACGCTGGCGGTGGGGTATCAGCAACGTTTTCGCGTGAATAATGCGCGCGCCTGTGCCCTCATTCGCGAAGGTGCGATTGGTCGGGTGTCGGCAGTGCAAATTTCGATGCCGATGTACGCAGGGGCTATTAAGGCAGGTGGGTTTGGCGGAAATTGGGCGTGGTGGAATGACCCCGCGAGTGTCGCTCATTTGCTCAACAGTGCGCCGCACGCGGTGGATCTGCTGCGCTGGTTCACAGGTGGCAATGTCGTCACGGTTTCCGCTTTCGCGCGCACCTTGCTTCCTGATGTGCCGGTGGAAGACACCACGATGGGTTTATTGGAATTTTCGACGGGCGCGATTTGTTCGATTTTCTCGAGTCGCGCTTTGCCGACGCCATCTTTCCCGGGCGAGGATTTCCGTTTTCGTATTACCGGCACCACCGGCCTGATTGATCTCGATCCTTACGGGGAGTTGCGACTCGCCGATGAGAAAGGTTGGCGCGTCATTTCGAAGCAGCCCACGGTCGGACATGAGGGCGCTAATTCTGCTTATGGCGATGTGCGGATGCAGGCCTACTGTGATCAACTATCAGCCTTCATTGGCGCGATCGAAGGCCGCCCCGGCGAAGCCGGGACTGGAGCCGATGGTCGCGCCGGGGTGCAGGCTTGTGTTGCCATGCTCGAATCTTCCGCGAAGAAACAATGGATATTCTTGCCGCAAAATAAATGAGCCAGCGGGTTATTATCATCGGAGGCGGTATCGTGGGCTTAGCGGTCGCCCGCGAGTTACTCCTGCGCGTGCCCACGGCGCAGGTCACGGTTTTAGAAAAAGAGTCGAGGGTGGGCCGGCATCAAAGTACGCATAATAGCGGGGTCCTCCACGCGGGGCTGTATTACCAACCGGGTTCACTCAAGGCGCGGTTGGCGGTGCAGGGTATTCGCTTAATGACTGCTTTTTGCCAACAGCATGGCATCGCCCATGAAATTTGCGGCAAGGTGGTGGTGGCAACCTCCGCTCGTGAATTGCCGGCACTGGATAAGCTCTGGGAGCGCGGTCAGCGGAATGGACTACGCGCGGTGCGTCGTCTAACCCCGGAAGCTTTAAGAGAAATCGAACCGCATGTCTCGGGAGTAGCCGCACTCCATGTGCCGGAAGAAGGCATCGTTGATTACCTTGGCGTCTGTGCCGCGCTCCAAACTGAAATCGAACTGGGTGGGGGCGTGGTGCGGCTGAATAGCGCTGTAAGGCAGATTCGCGAGTGTGCTGAGGGGTGGGTCGTGGCTACTCCGAGTGGTGAATACGAGGGCGATTATTTGATTAATTGTGCGGGGCTTTTTTCCGATCGGATCGCGGAGTTGGCGGGCATTAAACGGACGGTCCGAATCGTGCCTTTCCGCGGGGAATATTTTCTGCTCAAACCCGCCGCGCAATCATTGGTTCGCCACTTAGTTTATCCGGTGCCGGATGCTGAGTTTCCATTTCTCGGAGTGCATTTTACGCGAATGATTCATGGCGGAGTCGAAGCGGGCCCCAATGCCGTCCTCGCGCTGGCCCGCGAGGGATACTCGTGGAAGGATTTTTCGGCGCGGGATGTCGCGGATGCGTTGAGCTTTCCGGGCTTGTGGCGCTTTATGCGGAAATATCCGTCTTTGTGCAGCGCGGAAGTAATTCGCTCGTTGAGTCAGCGGCTGGCCTGCCGCGCTTTACAGAAATTAGTCCCCGCCATTACGGTCGCCGATCTCTTGCCGGGCGGCGCTGGGGTCCGAGCGCAGGCGATGCACGTCGATGGCACGCTTTTGCAGGATTTCTGGCTCGAACAGCGGCCGCGTGCTTTACACGTCCTCAATGCTCCTAGTCCCGCGGCGACGGCCTCACTGGCCATCGCCCAAGAATTGGTCAGCCGGTTACCTTTTGTATCGGCCACGCGTTAAGCCCTGACGAAAGCAGCATTCGATTAATTTTATTATGAAATTAGAAACAGAACTGACGTCGATCGATCGCGATCTGATCGCAGCGGCGACCGAAGGCTTTGTGCCGGCGCGGGTCATCGATTTTCATGCCCACGTGGTCCATCCCAATTTTTATGCAGCGGAATTTATTTCACCGGCGCTGCGGGGTAAGATTATTGATTTTTCCACCTACGTGGCAGCCATTCAGCAATTTCTGCCGCAGCGTTCAATTGATGGTGCTTTAGTTTTTCCCTATCCGACGCGGCGCGATGATCGCCCGGGGGTGAACCGCTGGATGTTTGCTGATCTTAAAGTTGCGGCCAAGACACACTCGGTCGCCGGCCTTGCCCTGGTAGGCCCGGGAGATGATCAAGCCCTCATCGCCGAGTGGTTTACAGCGGGCCAGTGCGTGGGGCTGAAACCGTATCACCTGTTCGCTAAACCGGGTGATACCCTGCAGTGCGGCGTCGAAGAATATGCGCCGGAATGGATGTGGCGGCTTTGTGATCAGCATCGCGGAATCTTGATGTTGCACTTGGTAAAGGATGCGGCCGCCCTGCATCCTGATAACCAGGAAGCGCTCCTGCGCTTGGCCAAAAAATATCCTGCCTGTCAGGTGATTCTCGCTCATGCGGGGCGCTCGTTTAATCATCGCAATACGCGTGGTTTGGCCGCGCTCGCGGGCCTCGCTAATATTTTCGTTGATACTTCCGCGATTACCGAAGCCGAGAGTTTGAAAATTGCCCTCGCCACGCTCGGTCCCGCGCGGGTGTTTTTTGGCACTGATTATCCGGTGTGTCACTTCCGCGGACGTTGCGTAACGGCGGGCAATTCCGCGCAGTGGATTTATGCCGATGATCTAGGGAATCCTGCGATGACTTTAGTCGGCATCGAATCATTATTAAGCCTGCGACGAGCGGCCGAGGATCTTGGACTAAACGCGGCTGATATTCAGCGTATCTTCTATGATAATGCTCAGGCGATGCTGCGCTTTGGGGCGCGGTGATCGTCCTTACTCGGACGCGCCGGCGCGCTTACTCCCACTTGAAGGCAATGCCGAGCCAGCCGGCGCTACCCTTGAGAATCATATCATAAATTCCGGGAGCTTGCGCCGCTGGAACAATCTGCGTGAGCAAATGATCTAGCCGGAGTTGGCCGCTCGCCATGAGTCGCAAGCAGGCGCGGCGGTTACGTTCTCGGGTCCACCGCCAATAGGCATGAGCTTGGTTCAAGCCGCGCTCGTAGGTTCCCGTTACGACAAGTTCTTTGCGGAGTAATTCCTCTTTCAGGCGGATCGTCGCCGTTCCTGGGGGGCTGCCCGTGAGGACAACTGTACCGCGATCTGCGGCGCATTCCATGGCGGTCTGCAAAATATTAGCCGCTTGGGCGCAATGGAAAACGGCTTCTGCGCCGACGCCTTGAGTGATTTCTTTGATCAGCTGAACGACATCTTCGCGGCCGGCATTGATGACATGGGTGGCACCGCTTTGCTTGGCTAAGGCGAGGCGTTCATCAATCAAATCAATCGCGATCAGCGGATGGGCGCCAGAAATTCGAGCGAGCTGCAGCACTAATTGGCCCACAATACCTAGTCCGAATACCGCGACGGATTGATCAACTTGCAAGGCAGCGCGGCGAACACCATGCAAGGCGACGTCACCTAAAGAACAGAAACCGGCGGCGGCATCGCTGACGCCCTCCGGAACCGGGTCAATGGTGGCAGTAGGCGTGACGGCTACAATCGAATGCGAGGCATGGGCTGAGCCCGTGGAGATGCGATCGCCGACGGCGTAGCCCTGGACTTCGCGACCGACCGCGATAATTCGTCCCACTGCCATGTAGCCGATATTGGCGCGGGGGACCCCCGGAGGGAGCCCGTATGATTCGGGGCCGAAGCGGAGGAAATTAGATTCACTCCCCGCACTGACTTGGGTGTAGGTGTTGTGAACCAGAATTTCCTGAGCTTGCGGTTCAGGGATAGCGAAGGCCTCCACTTCCACTTTGGGCGGTGTAGAGGAAAACATTAAACGTCGGGCAGATTGCATGAGATATAATGGGGTAAATCCCACTCAACTAGGACGCTGCTGGCTCGCGTGACTAGGCCGGTAAGTAGTCAATTCATCTAAGAGCCGCGGGGGAGTTGCGTCGGGTCCGGCCGTTTTGATGGGCAAGGCGGATGCAATTGGCACGAATCGTCCCTGATGGGCAGAGGCTTCGGCGGCTTCAAGTATCCGTGCCGTGCGCACGGCGTCAGCCAGCGTGGTGGGCTGCACACCGTGACCTTGGGTCGCGTTCATGAATTGCCGGAAAAAATCCTCCCCGCTCGCGCCGCCATAAGATGACGAGGCCGGTAGAATAAAATTTTCTTCGCGCACGGGTGATTGACCCGCTGCGGGTGGGCATTCGATGTGGAGGCGCGGGTTGAGATCAGGCCAGACTACTCGACCAGCGCGACCATTGAAACCGAGGTAAGAGTCGTAGCCGGCGAGGTTGACATAGCCTTCACCGCTATAGGCCAACGTGTAACCCGCGTGGAAGGTGCCGATGGCACCTGAGCGAAATTTTAAAGTGAGCGCGGCGGTGTCTTCGACATCGATGGCTTCGCCGGAGCGAGTGGCGAGCAGCGCGCCGACTTCAATAATTTCATCATCTGGAATATAGTGCAGCAGATCTAAACAATGGCAGCCGAGCCAGAGGAGAATCCCGCCGCCAGCTTGGCTGCGGCGGAATAACCATGAGCTGGGCGTGCGAAATTTTACTTGGGTGGTGAGGAAGCGCGCCTCGAGTGTGAGCAAGGGGCCCAGGGTGCCGGCTTGGATTAAGCGCCGCGCGGCGATGACACACGGATGGGCGCGGCGCGGGTAAAGGACGCTAGCGATGACGCCCGCTTTTTGCGCGGCGTGTTGAACGCCGATGATTTCGGTGGTAGTTAGGCCGCCCGGTTTCTCTACGAGGAGATGTTTCCCTGCGTCCACAACCCGCTGAGCGATGGCCGCCGTTTGATCGCTACGCAGGCAGACAAGGGCGAAAATAAGATCGGGTTGCGCGAGGATCTTTTCGAGATCGCTGGTAATTTGGGTTACCTTTCGGCTAGCAGGTAAAGTTGGTTTAGTGACCACCGCTACCTCTGGATCCCAAAGACAGATGCTGGTAATCTCTGGCAGATTCTCGAGCGTGCTCAGCAGTATGCCGGAATGCGGATGGGTTAGTCCAAGCAGCGCGACTTTCATCAGGAGACTAGGTTTAGTCAGCGGTTAGCTCAGCGAAAAGCTTAGAATCGTTGAAATCCAAGGCCGCAAAAGCTTGATCAATTTGCGTGGGTCTGCGGCCGCCGATGAGCACGGAGGTGGTGCCCGGATGATGCAGGGCCCAAGCCAGCGCGAGGTGCGGCATCGCGTGCCCCGTGCGGGCTGAGACGGCGGCCAAGCGAGCCAAGCGCTGCTCCGCGACGGCATGAAAATACACCGGCTGCATGCCGGGAACCACGGCGAAGCGTGAGCCGGGCTCGACGCCCCCGCGATGCTTCCCCGTCAAAAATCCGCCGCCCAGTGGACTGTAAGTAACAATAGCGACACCCTGCGCCGCGCAGAGTTCGCGGAGGGGGGCATCGACTTCACGGACCGCGAGGTTGTGATTATTCTGCAGCACCGTGAAGCGATTGAGGCCGAGTTCTTTCTGCAGGGTGAGAACCGTATCGAGTTGGTGGGCGTTAAAATTGCTGGCGCCGAGCGTGCGGACGCGGCCACTGCGCACGAGTTGGTCAAGGGTGGTCAGGGCCGCTGGGGTGGCGGCCTCGGGATCCCATTTGTGCAAATAGAGCAGATCAATCGACTCTACTCCGAGTCGGGCGGCGCTGGCGGTGACGGCCGCCTCCATGGCCGCTGGGGTGTACGGCGGATATATTTTTGTCGCGATCATTAGGCGACCTGGTTCCGGCCGGCGCGAGGCCAGCCAAGCGCCGACCACTAATTCTGAGGCGCCAGCGGAGTAGGTTGCGGCGGTGTCGAAGAGCGTAACGCCGAGCTTCTGGGCGTGATCCATCAACGTGAATGCGGTGGCCGCATCGTTTTCGCGCGCAAAGTTGGAACTGCCGAGTGTAATCCTACTGAGCGTCGGCGCAGAGGGATAGAGTCTGGTCAATGGCATGGCGCGGATGGTCGGCTCAATGCGCGGTGTAGCCAGCGTCGACGGGCAGATTGACTCCCGTAATGTAACGCGCGGCTTCGCTCAGTAAGAATATCACTGGGCCCCCAAGATCACGATCATCCGCCATGCGCCGCAGAAATGTCGCTTTGACGTAGCGTTCGACGAAGATGGGGTTCTGGCCGTTATAAAATCCGCCAGGGGCGAGGCAATTAACGCGGATTCCTTGGGGGCCATAAAGTGCGGCGAAATAACGAGTGAGATTCATCATGCCCCCTTTGTGGAAAAAATAATCGGGCGGCGCCGTCATGGTCGTACCTTCGTAGAGAGTGAAATCAGGCCCGACCATGCCTTGGATTGAGCCGATGTTAACAATGCTCCCCGTGCCCTGCGCGGCCATCTTCTCGCCAAAGGCCCGCGTAATGGCAAAGAGTCCGGTGGCATTTGTTTTCATCGAAGCTTCCCAATCGGCCAGGGGGGCGCCGGCAGTTTTCATGGGGCGAGCCACCGCGTTGTTGACGAGACCGTCGACACGACCGAATTCCTGAAAGACGCTGTCGCGTAATTTGAGCACCGATGATTCATCCGCTTGATCAAGCGAGCGGGCTTGCACGTTGCGGCCGAGCGCACGTTCTTCCTCGGCGACTTTTTCAAGAGCGCTGAGATTACGTGAAGCCAAAATGAGCGTAGCGCCTGATTCGGCGAGCTGCGCGGTCAAGCCGCGGCCGTAAAGTCCGGCGCCGCCGGTGAGGACGATAATCTTTCCGGTGAGGGAGAAATTTTGGGGTGGGTGAGCAGGGGAGGCATTCATCGGGGAGCGGGGTAATTCGGAAGGGGCCATTAAGCTGTTGTTATTTTTATAGGCCCGCGTCAGCTAGCGAGGCGAGCTTACTGGTAACAAAATGTACCTTAGATTTAATGGTGCAGGCGGCTTTACAGGTGAGCGCTGGCCCGCGTAGGCTGCAGCATGACATTTGCCACCCAGCTGCAACAATTATTGGAATTTGATGGCGCCTTATTAGCTAACACCATCGGCTATCTTGATCCGACCCCCGCCGCGGAATTATACATGGGCGGTGATATTCTCTGTCAGACTCCTGGGACTGGCCCGATGGTGGGAGTGGCGGTGACTTGTGAAATCGATTCAAGCACTCCTGGTGGGTCCAACGAAATGGATCTTTACTACGACCAACTCGAACAAATTTATCCGATAACCGAGCCCGTAGTTTGGGTGGTAAAAGCGGTGGGCTCACGCCCCGAACATGAGTGCATCATGGGCGATGGTATGGCGAAAAGTCTACAGGCCGCCGGTTGCGTTGGGATTGTGACCAATGGGGGATTGCGGGATGTCGCGAGTTACTCCGCGGTGCCATTCAAGGCCTTTGCGCGTGGACCGGTCATTCATCATGCGGCGCTCAGAGTGCGGCGCATCAATGAACCCGTCGAAGTGGGTGGGCTCACTATTCGGCCCGGCGATATTATTCACGGCAGCGACGAGGGCGTGGTACGCATCCCTCGCGCGTGTTTGGCGAAACTACCGGAACGAGCGGCCCAAATGCGGGCTTTTGAGTACGAAGCCCATTTTATTTTTAGGGACCCTGCCATTCCGCTTCGCTCCAAATCGGGTTTAGTGAAGAAATTGCTGGAAAAATACGGTTTTGCCTAAGGGTCTTTTTTTGCGGTAGTCCTTACGTGTCTCGGCGGGTTCTCCGGCGAAATTGTTAGGTTAATTAATATGAAATTATTTTTAGCGTCAGTCTTAGGCTTATTTTATTGGGCGAGTGCCAGCGCTGCTCCAGACTCACCCGCCGTGCCGACTTCCGCGATCCGCGGGGAAGTTATTATTAATCGCCTCGCCGCACCGTGGGAATCGCAACAAGTACAAGAGCCTTGTATTCTGACTAACCCTAAAGATCCGACGCGGCTTGTTATGTTTTACTCCGGCGTGCCGGCGGCTAATCGACGCCTGTGCTTCATCGGCAAAGCCTGGGCCCTCAAGTCGGACCCCTTCACGTGGCATCAAGATGAACAGAATCCCGTATTTAGCCCAGGTGAATCCGGCTGGGATGCAGGGAGTATTCGCTTAGATGCGGTACTCTACATCGCTGAAGAGGACGCCTATTATATCTACTATTCAGGCACGATTAACTCGACGCAGGACCGCATCGGACTCGCGATTTGCCCAGCGGGGGCCGATGGTTATACGGCGATCACGGCATCCGCGATTCACCGCGTAGGCGCCGCTCCGGTGCTCGCCCCTGAATCGGCGGCTCCGTATTTTGAAAATATGGCTTCCCAAGCCGCCGTCTGGCGCGAGTGGAATCAAACAACGAAGCAGTGGGACTGGTTCATGTATTATTCTTACCGTGGGAAAAATGGCACCTTGCCCGGACTGCGGCTTGCAACTTCGACCGACGGCAAACAGTGGACGCGGCACTTTAACGAAAAAGATCCTCGAGGGATGGGGCATATTTTTCCTTCCACTCCTGATGCCTATTACGAGTGGCACCAGATTACTAAAATCGGTGATACTTACGTGCTCACGATCGAGGTGGGGATAGAGAAAGGCAAACGCTGGCGCCCGGTGGTGGCGGTCAGTAAACATCCCGCGACGGGCTGGCAGCAACTGGATGTCGATACGGTGCTGCAAACTAAATGGGCTGGTTTATACCGTGACGATACCATCTACCATGTGGCCACTCCGGCCTTTTATGAATTTGGCGGCCGTTGGTACCTGTATGTCCAAGCTTGTCCGCTACCCGCTAATCGCAACTACATCGATGGCCATTGGGATATGTGGTGTGTGGCGTGTGATCGGGTTATTCCAACGCTACCAGGGCACACCGCCCTGCACATACCTGGGGTGCCCCTTCCCTAGTGGCAGGGGCAGCATCAAAATTTTATTTTGATGGCAGCTTCTTAAGCTGTGCCCGCGCTAGCCGGGTTGCCTCAGTAATTTGCTCCGCCGTCATTAATTTTTTGATAACCTTAAGATTTTTTGCGGCGGTTTCATTGCCGAGATCGCTGGCAATTTGCCACCAGAGATAGGCCTCGCTCAAATTCTGGGGAACACCGTCGCCTCGCGCGTACGCGGCGCCGAGGTTAACTTGGGCAGTTATTTCACCTTGTTCTGCACTGAGACGATAGCATTTCAGCGCTTCCGTTTTATTCTGCGGCACACCCGTACCGCTGGCGTACATCGCGGCAAGACTATTGAGGGCGTACACATCGCCCTGGGCTGCACTCAGGCGATACCAGCGCAAAGTTTCCTTAAGATCTTTGGTCACACCAATGCCGGTGGAGTACATTAAACCCAGAGAAAATTGGCTGCTCGCGTTACCTTGTTCTGCGGCTTTGCGAATCCACTGGACCGCCTCACGGTCATTTTTTTCTACGCCGCGACCGTTAGCCAGCGCTAGACCCAGTTGCCACTGGGCATTGGCATCGCCTGCGGCGGCTTGCTTGCGCCAGTCGGTCACGAACCAAGACTCTGCGCATGCAGCATTAATCAAAAGCGTCAATCCGAGTAGACCTTGCAGCATTGATTTCAACATGGTGCACATTTATTCGCCCGTGGGTCGCATGTAAAGAGGAGTCCCTACGTTTTTTCATCAATGAATACCCCCATTAAATATTGCGAGAGTCGCAATTGGTTTTGGGCCGGCAGGAATAGGATGATCAGGCTAGTAGGAGAGAGCTGGATTTTTTCTTTTAAACGAACATCACTGATTAATCACTATGGATGAAGTTTTTAGTTTTCTCACGCAGCTTTTTACGACGGCACCGTACTATTATCTATCGTGGCCGGCAGCTGCTATGCTAGTGGGGACATTGGTTGGGGTCATGTCGACGGCAGCAGCGACCGCACTTGCGATCGTGCCGCGCACGGAACGCGGGCTACTTGGGCTTATTACGGCGCCATTTGTGCACGCTAATTTTGCGCATTTTGCGGCGAACTTGCCGCCATTTTTAATCTTGGGGGCGTTGGTGCTTCGGCGTGAGCAGGCGCAATTCTTAATCATCGTCTTGGCGATGACGTTTGGCCAAGGCGGACTACTCTGGCTCTGCGGCCGTAAGGCGGCTCATGTTGGCATGAGCGGCGTGATCTTTGGTTTTTTTGGTTATTTGATTATGCTGGCTTGGTTGACGCGAACGACGCCGGACTTACTGGTGGCTGGTGGGGTCTTGATTTTTTATGGTGGTATGCTTGCTGGGCTGAAACCAGCTCGCAATGGCACCTCCTGGGAAGGCCATCTTTTTGGCCTTTTGATTGGCTTGGCAGTCGCGTGGATTCGTCACGCTTGGTTTTAGGATTGGCGCTTCCGAGGTGAGGGCCGATTTATTTTACTGAGCGCTTAGGGAATAATGCCCGATGATTTCCTTGAGTCGGGTGGGGGTTCTATTAGCATTAACGCATGATACCCCTCCCTCATTCCCTCATGCAGAATAATTTATTCCTGCGTTGTTTAGTTTCATTCGCGACAATTCTAGCAGCTTTTTTTATCGTTGGGTGTGAATCCTCAGGGATTCCAAATCGAATTCAGGAAAAATCGGCTATCTTCAACACACTGCCTACTGTCCAGCAGCAGGATATTAAAAACGGGTATTTCGGTGAAGGGTATACGATGGACATGGTTTACATCGCGGTTGGTAAAGCGTCTAAAATTACCACCAATGGTCAGGATATCCTGTGGACCTTTAATAATTTTTATCCTGCTTACGGCTCGCAGAGTCCGCAGACGACTCTCGATTCCGCGCATACTGCTGGGCGATCCGGACCAAGCGACTATGTATCGGCTAATGCGCCTGGTGCCACTAAAGGGCTAGGCGACACGAGCACCCGGGGCGGCGTGCAGACTTCCGCCACGATACCAGATCTGCCCAGTGATACTCTTTTTATTCTCTTTCGCGAAGGTCGGGTAATCAAACACTGGCTTGCCAGCGACGTTCGCTAGCAGGTCGCTTCGCCGGCGCCTTTTGAGCGCCATTGAAGTAAGCCCACCTCACTCGGTGGGCTTTTTTGCGATCGATCAATCGACGGTTACCCCTGATTTAATTGGCGCCGTGGTTATGCTGCCGCTGATTTTTCATGGCTTGGCCGGCGTGAGCAAATAAGCCAGTAAGTCGAAGAAATCTTTCTCCGAAATCACGCTTTCGAAAGCGGGAGGCATGGGTGAGGTGACGCTGGTGGCGACTGCGCTGACGGTACTTTTCGCGACACTGAAATCTTGCGCAGTCGCTGGGTCCGTCAGGGTCAGCAGGTCTCCATGATCACGTAGATTGAGGCCGCCGCGCGTTTCACCAGATTTTAGGCTGATCGTAGCCAGGCGAAAAGCTGGATCTACGTTGCGGTTGGGATCAAGGATATCCTCCATGACGCGCTGGCTACTGCGGGAGCCGATGCCGTCGAGACTCGGGCCGAGATTGCCTCCTGAATTTTTGAAGCGGTGGCACACTGCGCAATTTTGGACAAAAACTGCCGCCCCATGTTCGGCGTTTGCTTTGGTTGCGGCAAAAGCAGCGGCCCGCGTGTTAATGACCGCATCGAGCCGCGCATCCTCCGTGGGGAGGTGCTTCACGAGTTCAGCTACCTGAGCGCGCAGCGCCGGTGACCTTTCGCGCAGTCCGATTTCAACATAATGTTGGCGGAGTAATGCGGGGGGAGCCTTGCCTTGGGCCACTAACGCGATGAGCGCCGCAGTGCCCTCTTCAGTGAGCACGAGGTGGCTGGCGATGGTCAGTGCGAGATCATTTTGCGCGGTGGGCAGCACCGCGAGAATAGCCGCTCGGCCAGCGGGGCCCGCTGATGGGTGGGCGAGTCGTTCGGCCGCTCCGCGGCGAAACATGATCGGCTCTGTGTGCCGATTGAGTAGAGTAATCAATGTTGCGATGCCTTCGCTGTCCAACGCTACTCCGCGAATAGCTGAGAGGCGGGCTAAGTGGCTAGTCATCGGATTGAGGATGAGCTTGCGCAGGGGCTCATTTTTTTCCGCGAACACCAAATTTTGCGAAGCCTCAACCGCTCGCTTTACCAGCATGTAATCGGTCAGCGCAAATGAGGCGACAAGGGTGCGGCGCATCCACGCCGTCACGTCGTCGGGCAGAACGCGACCAGGTAGTAAGGAAGTGGCGGCGAGTCCTTCGGCGAGTGCCAGTTGTTGCACGGTCGGAGCGTGCGCGAGTGAGCGTATCAGCGGCGCGATCGTATCGTAGCGGGTGGGTGGCAGCAACATCACCGCTTGACGGGCGTACTCGCCAGCGCGGGGCGAAGTAAATTTGGTGCGCTCCAAGTGGCTCATTAAAAACTCTGCGACCAAGGGGGTGGGTGCGGCGAGCGCTACATCAGCAAGGCGCTCGGCATCTTGAGGATTGGCGGCGGCGAGGGTATTGAGTTCTGGCAATGGCGTCGCCGCGACGCGGGACTTGAGCGCTAGTCGGAGGGCGTAGGTGAGCTCCGTATCCGCTGCTGGCGTTCGCGCCATCATCGTGAGTAATAATTTGGTCTGCCACGGTTCGGAATGAATCGTGAATAGATCACCGATTGCCCGCCAGAGGTGACCGGGCGTGGTTCGCGCGATTAGGTCCGTAAAGAATTTTTCTCGGTGATCGCCAAGATTCGCGCGAGTCGCGAGCACGCGCAAGGCGGTGAGGGCGGCATCGCTATCAGTCGTCGCGGTAGCGAGGGGCGCAAATAATTTTTGATCATCGGTAGCATCAAGTCGTTCGAGGGCGAAAGCGGTCGGTAGCGCCGCGGATTTACCAGCCGCTGCGTGGAGAGCGGGAACAGCGCTGGACGCGGCGAGCCGTTCGACGAGGTCGTTGGTCGCAAGCGTGCGGACGACAATATTATCATCCGCTAGTTTGCTCACGAGCGCTGATGCATTCGCTGTTGAAAAATCGGGGGGTGCAGGAGCACGGACAGAATTATCCTCACCGCGCCAAACAATGCGCCAGATGCGACCGTGGGCGTGATCACGGTTTGGATGCGTCAGGGGTTGCTCATAATGGCCGATGATTGGATTGTAGAAATCAGCAATCCAGAGCGCCCCATCGGGGCCCAGCTTCACTTGCACTGGGCGAAAAGCGGGGTCATCACACGTGAGAAAATCCGGCATGCGGACCGCTTTAGGAGTGGAGCCAGTCCAATCGAGCCGGTCTCGATTGATGCGACGGGTGACGGGATTGCCATTAAAAAGATTACCGCGATATTCCTCGGGGAATTGAGTAGCTGCGTAATACGTAATACCGGCGATGGCGCTTGAGCCGTGGTCATCGAGTGTGATCGGGGGAGCAAAACCTAAACCATCATGCTGTTTGTTGATGCCTTCGTAAAATCCCCCATGCACGAGCAGATAAACGGGTTTGGAGTGTGAGTCGGCCGTATAAATATCGCCGCGTGGGTCGAAAGCTAAACCAAAGGGATTGGTCTGGCCATGCGTCCATTGCTCAAAATGCGAGCCATCTGGCCGAAAGCGATAGGTGTTGCCGCTATCGAGCACGGTTACTCGACCAGAACGATCGCGCACTTCGCTGTGGTTGGCAAAGCCGTGCGTGCCGTAAATCCACCCATCGACCCAGTAGGTGAAATTGGACGCCATGCCGTGAGTATCTTTAAAGCCGAAGCCGGTGTATAATTCTTCGCGCACATCCGCGCGGCCATCGCCATCGGTGTCCTCTAATCGCCAAATGCTGGGGATCGAGTGAACGATTATCGTATCGCCTTTCGCGCTCGCTCGCCGCGGCAGCGGAACGATCCCAATCGGAATATTAAGGCCATCCGCAAAAACGGAAATTTTACGGGCATGTCCAGTGGCGGGATCGAAATCTGATAGCACCCGCACTGTATCAAAACCGTGTTCGCTCGGCGGGGGCGGGGAGGCCGCGGCGCGAAAAGCGATGCCGTTGCTATTCCAATTATGCTCAAAGCTGGCGATGGGCCGGTCGAGCGCATCGGCGCGCGCGGGCCAGGGATAAAGAGTGGTGCCGGTTACCCAGAGGCGGCCGGCCGAGTCAAAATTCAGATTAAGGGGCTTCTGGATTTCAGGTTCTGCCGCCACGAGCTGGACTTCGAAGCCGGGCGGAACATGAAACATTTTTAGTTGAGCTTCCGGCGAGCTGAGCGGGGCGGCGGGTTCATCCGCCTGCAGGGTGCCCAGTATTGAGGGCAGGAGACTGAACGCTAAAATTGAAAAATTGCTGAGACGAAAAATCATTTTTTCTGAATAGTTTTTTGTGAAAGGACGACAAAAGCACCCCGCTTGTTACCGACGATGAAGTCAGGGCGGCCATCGGCGTTAACATCAGTCGCGTAGACTTGCGTGCCGATGCCCGAGTTATCATCGAGTAAACGTGGTTCAAAAGTGACGGTGTGATCGGGCGCCCGCCGGGTCAGGAAAGCGTACAGCACGGGTGCCCCGGCCGGATCGGCATCTCCTTTCGGCCCGTGAGCCCACCAGCGTTTGCCGGTGATGATATCAGGCAGGCCGTCGCCATCGACGTCCGCCAAGGCGAGCGCGTGCAGTTGGGAGAATTGCACCCCGGAAATTTTCGTCTCAGGATTTTCGGAAAGAATAGTATGTGGACTAAAGCTGATCGCTCCAGCGGCCGTGCGGATTTGTTCAAACCATGACAGCCCGTAGCCGTGGGCGTGGCGGCTCGTGACGACATCAGCGAGTCCGTCGCCATTCACATCCGTGACTAACATTTGCGCGCCGCCGGGAGCCGGGGCGGTGGCGAAAGGATACGGGTGAAACTCCCAGACGGGATCGCCAACTAATGAAGCCGGTTGCTGCCACCAGCCATTTTTCTCTAGAATATCAGCGCGGCCGTCACCGTTCAGGTCGCCGAAACCGAGGCCATGGGTAAAACGGTTCCACAGACCAAGCGGGCTGATCGGGTGAAAGGTCCAAGGGCGCACGGAATCTCGTGGGTCAGCCGCCGCGTAGCCTAAGCGGCCGCCGCTGGCGCAGATCACTACCGGATAACCGTGACCGAGCAGGTCGCCGAGCACGGGCGACTCGCCATCAACTGGCAGAAAAACGACATGGCGGCGCCACGGTAGGTCGCGGAGGCCCGGATTTTCGAACCAAGACGCATCGATGCCAGGAAAACCCAAGACGAGCACGTCGGCCCAGCCATCCCCGTTAAAGTCGTGGCTGAAGGTGAAAAAATTATCGGAGTACCCAAGCGGGTCGAACGGGGCGGGCCGGTAGATTTCGTGGCGCTGCGCAAAGGTCGGTCCTTCGTACCAAAATGGACCGGCAACGGCATCGGGGTGACCATCGCGATTAAGATCAGCAAAAACAGCGCCTTCGCTAAAAAATTTATCTGAGAGTTGTAACTGTTGATAGCCGGGGCCGCTGGCACCAGCTACGATGAGCGGAAATCCCAGCGTAAGTAAGAGGAGGCGGGGTGAGGGTAGGTTCATGCGGGGTATTTTTTCCAAGGTAAGATGATCAGGATTTATTTTTCAGGATAGATTCTGGTTAGGCTATTGTTGGCGCCTAATTTTATGGGGGATGTTGCGAGACTAGGGCGGCGAAGGCTGACGGCTCGCCTTAGGCCATGAGGCCCTTAACGACTTCACCAGCGATGCCGGTAAGTCTCACATCAAGGCCTTGATATTTTGAATTAAGCCGGCGGTGATCGACGCCCATGAGCGCGAGCATGGTTGCATGAAGATCATGGACATTTACGGGATTTTCTAACGCGCGGTAACCAAGCTCATCGGTTGAGCCGTAGACAGTGCCTGCTTTTACGCCGCCGCCCGCCATGAACACACTAAAGCCTAAGATATGGTGATCCCGTCCAGTGCCTTGGCCCATCGGCGTGCGGCCAAATTCGCCGCCCCATAAAATGAGCGTGTCTTCCAACATGCCGCGTTGTTTCAAATCTTTGATCAGCGCCGCGGTCGCTTGATCGACATCTTTGGCCGCGGTCTTCATGCCGGGCTCAAGGTCGCTGTGGTGGTCCCACGCGCGGTGGTAAAGTTGGATCATGCGCACCCCACGCTCGGCGAGTCGGCGCGCCAGTAAGCAGTTCGATGCGAAGCTGCCATCGCCGGGTTCCTTGATGCCGTAAAGGTCGAGCATCGCGGCCGGTTCATTTTTAAAATTGGTAAGCTCGGGGACACTACTCTGCATTTTAAAGGCGAGCTCATATTGCGCGATGCGCGTCGCGATTTCGGGGTCATGCGTCTGCTCCGCAAGCGAGTTATTCAGATTACGAATTTCATCGATGACTTGGCGTTGGGTGCTTTGACACACCCCGTCAGGGTTACCAACATAGTGAACAGCGTCGCCGCGGGCTTGAAATTGAATGCCTTGAAAGCGGCTGGGAAGTATGCCGCTTGACCACTGGCGAGCGGAGATTGGTTGGAGCCCATATTTACCTTGTGAGTTAAGGACAATAAAACCGGGGAGCTCCTGCGTTTCTGCGCCGAGGCCGTAAAGTAACCAAGAGCCCATGCTCGGTCGGCCCTTGATAATGGAGCCGGTGTTCATGAACGCATGCGCGGTGTCATGATTGATCTGTTCGGTCTGCATCGAACGAATCACGCAGAGATCGTCAGCCACACTCGCAATATGGGGAAATAAATCGCTGATCTCGATGCCCGCGCGACCGTGGCGCTGGAAATTTGTAAATGGGCCGCGCGCCTTGAGCACCGAATTTTGGAGCTGAGCAATCTGCTGGCCTTGGGTGAATGAGGCAGGGAAAAGTTGACCATCGAGTGCCTTAAGCTGCGGTTTCCAGTCGAACGTTTCGAACTGCGAGGGACCGCCAGCCATACAAAGATAGATCACACGTTTGGCGCGAATGGGCAGATGAGCTTCCCGTAAGTGGCCGCTCCAACCGGGCGGCAAGGCTGAGGGAGCGAGGGCGCCACCGGTGGCCGCCGTGAGTTTATTTTGTAACAGCGCGAGGGCGATGCCGCCGAGGCCGTAAGCGCTTTGCGTGAGAAAGGTGCGCCGATTAACGCTGAGCGCGTGTTGGATGGGGTCGAAGGGGGGCATAGTCAGAGTCAGTAGCGGGTGATGACTTCCTGGGAGTTAAGCAGCACACGGGCGACCGTCGTCCATGCGGCGAGCTCAGTGGGGTCGCCGAGACTCGGTGGGGCTAGCCCAATCCGCACCAGTTTCTCCGCTTCAGCGGGTGCGGCCCGATAGGTGAGACGCTGCGTGTTGAGGAAATTTTTTAGGGATTTTAATTCAGCTGATTTTGGTGAACGCGCGAGGGCGGCTTGAAAGGCGAGGCGTAAACGAGTCGTATCATTTTTACCGCCTTCAGCGAGAATCCGGGCGGCAAAGAGGCGTGCAGATTCGACGAAGGTGGGGTCGTTGAGCAGTGTCAGCGCTTGTTGCGGGGTGTTGCTCGTGGTTCGTTGGGCGGCACACTCATCGCGAGCCGGCGCGTCAAAATTAGCGAGCATCGGATGTAGGAAAGTCCGCTGCCAATGGGAATAGACTCCTCGCCGCCACTGAGCATCGGCATCGCTCACCAGATAGTCGCGGTCGGGAAATTGAATTGCGGTGTAATAACCAGCGGGCTGGTAGGGCTTGGCGCTGGGGCCACCGATGTCACGCAGATCAAGCGAGCCCGCAATGAAGAGCGCGTTGTCCCGGACAAATTCCGCTTCGAGCCGACGCGGATTCTGGGCCGCAAGGAGACGATTAGCGGGGTCGGTTTCCCGTAGTTCAGGGCGGAACTCACTGCTTTGCCGATAGGTCGCGCTCGTCACGATAAGGCGAATGAGGTAACGCAAATCCCAGCCGCCGTCGCGAAATTCGCTGGCGAGCCAATCGAGCAGTTCAGGGTGCGAGGGTAGTTCACCTTGCGACCCAAGATCATCGACGGCAGCACTCAAGCCGGTGCCAAAATACATGGCCCAGAGTCGATTAGTTACGGCGCGCGCGGTGATGGGGTTATCCGGCGAGACGATCCACTGCGCTAGGTCGAGGCGAGTTAGGCGCTGCGTGGTGGTACTCTCTCGCCGGCCAGGTAGAAAGCTGGGGGTGGCAGGCAGCACCACGGGACCAGACTGATCTTGCCAGTTACCACGGGGTAAGACGCGAACGGTGAGCGGTGCGACGGCTTCGGTCACCATGGTCATGGCCTTGCCACCGCCGAGCTCATTTAATTTTGCGATGGTCTGGTGATAACGGGAAAAAGCAGCGGGATCAGCTGCGGTACTCATCAGCCAGGTATCGATTAAAAGATTTTCCTGGGTCGGATTGCGCGTCGTGGCAGTCAGCGCGGCTAAAGTAGCCGCAGAAGCTACTTCGAGTGGGTGGGGCGCGCCGAGGTGGCTCGTGGTGAGCCGCACGGTTGGCAATTCTTCGCCGGCGAGGGTGAGAAGAAGTGATTCTCCTGAAGCGAGCGCGAGTGGCTCAGCCAGCAGCCAAACTCCCGTCAGGATTTCTTTTTTGGCGGGGGTCGGTAATCTCCAGCCGGCTGCGATGCCGTGAAATTCTGTGCCGTTAATAAAGCGCGGCATTTTGGCGGAGGCCTCAGCGAATACTACTTTAAGGTTACGAGTTTTTCCTTGAGCGTCTTGCACGCTCGCGCTGACCGTGAGGGGAGCGACAGGGTACCTCCACACGGGGTTTTTATTTTGGACAATCTCAGAGAGAACTTCGACTTTGATCGCCGTCACTCGTCCTCCGTCGGGGCGGAAGATGAGTCGGAGACTTTCGCGAAACTCGAGGGGTTTTTCTAAGTGCAAGGTTCCATCCGCCTCGATTTTTAAAGGATGGGCAGGGATTAGTTTATCGCGCAGGCGAAATTCAAAAGTCGCATTTTTGATGGGCTCCCAACCACTGGGTACGCGATCAAGATAGGCGCGGGTTTCGTCGATCCATGTCGCGTAGCGAGTCGCACCGGTGGGTTCAGCTGCGCGCTGGCGCATCGTGGTGATTAAAGCGGTGAGCTCGGCCTCGGTGCGTTGATGGCGACCGGCGAGATACGGGCTAGCAACCTCGATCTCTGGCGGGAAAGGAAAGTCGTTGGTGAACCCTTTGAGTTCAGGATTACGCGTATAATCGTAATCATTATAGACGCCCCATTGCTTAATATCGGCGAAAAATGACTGCAGCTCATAGAAGTCGCGGGTTTTAATCGGATCAAATTTGTGGTCGTGGCATTCCGCGCAGCCAAAGGTGCTCCCGAGCCAAGCGGTCGAGACGGCGCGCACGCGTTCGGCGCCGTATTTTGCGATATATTCAGCGGACTGGGCGCCGCCTTCACGCGTCATCATATTTAAGCGATTATAACCTGTCGCGACGCGTTGTTCGATCGTTGGATTAGGTAATAAATCCCCAGCTAGCTGTTCGATCGTGAATTCGTCGAAGCGTTTGTTGGCGTTGAAGGCGTTGATCACGTAGTCGCGATAGGGAAAGATGCGTTGATTCTGATCGCCGTGAAAACCAACGGTGTCGCTAAAGCGGACTACATCGAGCCACCATACTGCGAGACGTTCGCCGTGGTGGGGCGAAGCGAGCAGCCGATCGACTTGTTTCTCGTAGGCGGTACGTGAGTAATCGGCGAGAAAGGCGGCGGTTTCCGCTGGGGTAGGCGGCAATCCTGTCAGATCAAGTGAGAGCCGACGCAGGAGCTGAGCTTTATCGGCTTCTGGAGCTGGGCTAATTTTTTTTGCTGTCAGTTGCGCGCGAATAAAAGCATCGATCGGATTTAATTTCTTTTTGCCGGGAACCGGTGGGCGAGTCAGCGGTGCATAGGCCCAATGCGGTTCATAAACTGCGCCCTCTGCCACCCAGCGGCGGAAAAGTTCTTTTTGCTCAAGGGTGAGTTGCTTGTGCATTTCAATCGGCGGCATGGGATCAGCCACATCCATGATGCGCTGGATAATTTCGCTGTCATCGGGTTGGCCTGGCACGATGGGGAGTAAGTCGTGCTTAGTGGGCTGGAGCGCATCCTCGCGACGATCTAGTCGCAGACCCGCTTTACGGCTCTTGGCGTCAAAACCATGACAGTGGAAACACGTGTCCGACATAATCGGACGAATATCGCGATTGAACTGCACTCGCGGCGGATTGCTCGCAGCGCTGGCGACAGAAATTAATAAAGCCAAAACGAACGTATGGATGCAGAGCAGGGCAGGGCGAATCATGGAGCTTGTGCAGTGATATCTAATAATAATTCTTAGTCAGATGATCTCATGCCGAGGCGTGAGCGGCAGCCTAAAAATAAGGGGACTTCGGGGTGACCGCAAAACGGTCGAAGCAACATCTTAACGGGGTTAACGAGGAGAGAAACTAACCGTAATTTTTAGCCATCATCAAGCGATGACGAGAAGCTAAATCACTAGAGGGCGGCAAAAGATTTTGCCGCCCTCTTTAATAATGAAATTTCTTTTAAGCAGCGCAGTGACGGTCGTCAGCTGATCATATACTAGAATTACGGCTGGGGGATGATCTTGCGCACCGGTTGGCCGGCAGCCGCCCAAGCTTTGAATCCACCAGCATTGGCGACCTTAAAACCTTTTTCAGCGAGGGCTTTGGCGACAATCCCTGAACGATTGCCCGAGCGACAGTAGAGAATGATTTGCTGCTCCTTATTTTTTTCGAGAAAGGGTTTCCAGTCGGTTTGCGAGCCATCGAAATCACTTTTGGCGAGCAAGGTCGCGACTGCGACGACACCAGTCTCAGCCCACTCGGCGGGCTCACGAACATCAACTAACACGGCTTTGCCATCAGCGATGAGCGCGGCTGCTGCACTCGGTTCAATTTTTGCTATATCTGCGGCGAAGCCAAGGCCTGTGGCGACGATGAGCGCGGCGAGGAGTCGATTTATTTTCATAGTGTTATTAATACTTACCGTACCCGCGGTCTCCCCTAGCAGTCCAGCGCAGATCAATTTGGGATTCATTCGGCGATCCTCGGCAAATTTTTAACCTTAAGTTTAACATTGAGAATAAGTTAAACAAAAAAGCCAACGAGGGTAAGTCGTTGGCCTAAAATGGCTGCCCGGGCTGGGATCGAACCAGCGACCAAGTGATTAACAGTCACCTGCTCTACCACTGAGCTACCAGGCAATTTAACTGAAGAACGGCCAAAAAGATAGGAGCTGGCGACCTTGTCAACCTCTCTCTCCCGTAAAAATGGCTGTTTTTACGAGGGGGAGAAAAGTTTTGGTTGCATCTCTGCTCAGCGCTTTGTCAACTCTGCACCCTTTTCCATTACGCCTGCCTCCAATTCCGGGGTCACGGGGGGAACGAAACTATGAAAACATACCAACTCACCGTCACGCCCCGCGAGGGCACAGGCCGCAGCGCTTCCCGTCGCTTACGTAAAGCCGAGAAAATTCCTGCTATTCTCTACGGCAAGCACACCAAGGCACAGAATCTGGCCGTTAATGCGCCGGAATTCATCAAATTGCTCAAGGCGATCTCTGGTCGATCTGCGCTGATTGAACTCAAGCGTGATGCCGGAACGTCCGCGCTCTCATTTTTACAGGAAATTCAGCGCGACCCAATTACGGATAAATATCTCCATCTCGACCTTCAAGAAGTGAAGGAAAATGAGAAGATGATTATCAATGTTGCCATCAACGTCGTCGGCGAAGCTTACGGCGTTAAGACCGAGGGCGGTATTCTCGAGACCGCGGCCCATCGCCTGCGGATCCGTTGCTTGCCGAAGGATCTCCCTGATTTCATCGAAGTGAATATCACAGAGCTCAAGGTGGGTGGCGCGATTCACGTCAGCGAACTCAGTCCGATCGCGGGCGTTGAGTACCTCGATGACAAAAATCAGACTGTCGTACTTTGCGTCGAGCCGCCAGCCGAAGAAGTTGCTGCGGTGGTTGCGGCCCCAGTTGAGGGCGCTGTCGCTGCCGATGGTACCGCCGCCACTCCTGCGGCCGGCGATGCTGCCGCGAAGCCAGGCGATGCGAAGCCAGGCGACGCGAAAGCGGCCGCTCCGGCAGCCAAGGGCGACGCGAAAGCGGCCGCTCCGGCAGCCAAGGGCGACGCGAAAGCGGCCGCTCCGGCCAAGAAGTAATTTTAGTCCACGGTCGACCCGTTCTCGGGTCGACTGTTTTGCACGCTGTTCTTTGAGTCATGTCTATCACGCTGATCGCTGGTCTGGGCAATCCTGGGCGCGAATACCTCGGCACCCGTCACAACCTCGGTTTCACCGTGGTTGAGGCGTTAGCTGCTGCGGAAGGTCTCAAATGGAATACAGAATCCCGCTTTGAGACTCAAATCGCTCGTTGGGACGTTCGGCCCGGGGTCACTCGCTTGTTGGTTAAACCGCAAACCTTTATGAATGATAGCGGGCGCGCTTTGCGCGCCTTGCTCAATTTTCATAAAATTGAGGTCGAGGCCCTCATCGTAGCTTATGACGATCTTACGATCGATCTTGGCCGCGTGAAGGTCTCGGTTAATGGCAGTGCGGGCGGTCATAATGGAGTAGCTAGCCTCCTTGAGCACTTGGGCAGCGGATTCGTCCGTTACCGGCTCGGGATCGGGACTCCGCGGCCTTCAGCAATGGACATCAAAGACTTTGTGCTCGAAAAATTTTCCCCAGAACAAACCATACTAATTGATCAAAAACTAACCACCTTTGTGGACGGCCTCCGCCTGCTAATTAATCGCGGGCAGGCTGAAGCCATGAATACCCTTAATCGCCGAGAACACCATGAGCCAGAACAAGCGTAATTATAAAGCCACCATCATCCTCGATAACCGCGGTAAAGAAGACTCCGTGGAGCAAATTATCGAAAGCGTGAAGAAAGAGATCGTTGCCGTGCAGGGCGACGTTACCGCCGTCGAAAATCTCGGCCGCCGCGAGTTCGTTCGCAAGACCGACGATAAATTTCCTGGCGGCGTTTATGTTCAGGTGAATTTTGCCGCCCCCGCAGCCGCACCGGCCCAACTTCACGAGCGTCTGCGTCTCAACAGCACCGTTTATCGCGCGCTGGTCGAGAACGTCTAAAGACGTTCCCGCTTTACCCCTACCACCATGGCCAATCTCAATAAAGTGATGCTTATCGGCAATCTGACGCGTGACCCCGAACTGCGGGTCACGCCGAAGGGCACGGCCATTTGTCAGTTCAGCCTCGCCGTGAATCGCAAATTTAAGGACGAGAGCGGTGGTGAGCGCGAAGAGGTTACTTACATCGATGTTGAGGCTTGGAGTAAGCAGGGTGAGACCATTGCTAAATATTGCACCAAAGGGCGCCCTCTTTTTGTAGAAGGCCGTTTGCGTCTCGACCAATGGGAAGACAAAACGACGAAAGAAAAGCGCAGTCGCATGAAGGTCGTCTTGGAGAATTTCCAATTTCTCGGCACTGGCCGAGCTGAGGGTGGTGCCCCAGGCGCCTCTGGTGCAAGCGAAGGCGGCAGCGAGCCCCGTTACGCCGCGCCGGCTCCTCGCAGCAGTGCGCCGAAGCCCTCCGCACCTGCAGCACAGGAAAATCTAGACGAAGACGTGCCGTTCTAAGGCATCCATTTCCCATTATTTTAAACTCAATTCAACAACCCAGATCCGATCATGGCTAATCACGAAATCCTCCTCCTCAAACCGGTCGACGGCCTTGGCGCCGAAGGCGACCAGGTCAAAGTACGCGCTGGTTATGCGCGCAATTATCTCTTGCCCCAAGGCAAAGCGGTGCCGCTCACAGTGGCTAATCGCAAGCGGGTAGAGGCCTTAAAGAAAGCTCGCGGCCTCCGCGAAGTTCAAGAGCTCGACGGAGCTCAGGCTTTAGCCAAGCAAATCCAAAAGGTTGGCATCGCGATCGCGGTTAAGACCGGCGAGGGCGGCAAGCTCTTCGGGGCAGTCACTTCAAATGATATTCATGAGAAGTTGGCGGCCGCAGGCATTACCATTGAGAAACGTCGGATTCATTTGGGCGATCCGATCAAGACGCTTGGTAAGCACGAAGTTAAGATCAAGTTGCACGCTGAGGTCAGCGTCGAACTGTCGATCGACGTTGTCTCAGAAAACCCGATCGAGCCTGCTGCTCAGTAACGTCCCAGCGACGTTCGATTTTGACCGGACATGGCCCAAGCGCCCGATACTTCCCGGCGTGGCCAGCCAACGGCTGAGCAGACCCTTCCGTCTGCTCGGCCGGATCGATCTCCCCCGTATAGCACCGAGGCTGAGGAGCATGTTATTGCGTGTTGTTTGCTCGATGGCAGCGACACGGTAGCCCGCTGTTTGGAGGCCCGTTTAGCGGGTGATTGTTTTTATGTTCCAGCGAATCGCCTGCTTTTTGAGGTGATCATTGAGCTTTATCAAAAAAGCACTCCAGTGACACTCGAAGTACTGGCGGAGGAGTTGAAGACTCGCCGGCAGTTAGAGGTAGTTGGTGGGTTCGCCTACCTGATGCAGGTCACTAATAAAATACCAACGACGGCGCACGCCGGATATTTTATTGAAAAAGTCCGCGAAAAACACCTCTTACGCGAGCTGATCAAGGTCGCAACAGGCGCTGTAGAGCAGGCTTATAGCTTCTCAGGCGGGTTAGAGGAGTTTGTTGATAAAATTGAGCAGGATCTCTTCAAGGTAACTCAAGATCGTGTAAGCGATAGCGCTCAGGAAATTAAGGAGTCAATCAAAGAGGCCAACACCGTCATTGCTAAGCTGCTCATGAAAAAGGGTGAGCTGACGGGGGTGACCTCTGGGTTTAAAGACCTGGATGCGATGACCTTTGGCTTTCAACGGCAAGAGATGATCATCATCGCGGCACGTCCTTCCATGGGTAAGACTAGCTTCGCTCTCAATATCGCCGAAGCGGCAGCGCTTCCCAAGCCGGGCAAGGGTGATCCGGTGCCGACGCTTATTTTTTCATTGGAAATGAGTTCATCCCAACTCGCACTGCGTATGCTTTGTGCTCGTTCCCGGGTGAATATGAAATTGTTGCGCGACGGTTTGGTCGGCCGCGATGGTCGGGAGGTCAATGCACTCGGTCAGGCCGCCGAGGAATTTAAGAAAACCCCCATCTTGGTGGATGATTCTAGCTCATTAACTATCATGGAGATGCGAGCTAAAGCGCGACGCATATATGCTCGTAAAAAGCTCGGTTTAATCATCGTTGATTACCTTCAACTCATCAACGGTACCGACCCCCGCGCCCCGCGTGAGCAGCAGGTCGCGGAAGTTTCTCGTGGATTAAAAGCGATGGCGAAGGAACTTGATCTCCCCGTTATTGTTCTAAGTCAGCTAAACCGCTCGTCGGAAAAGGATAATCGCACTCCCCGCTTGTCGGATTTGCGTGAATCTGGCTCTATCGAGCAAGATGCTGACGTCGTCATAATGCTATCCCGCCCTAAAGATGCTGATGAGAAATTTCAGACCGCTGCCAACGCAGTGGATTTAATCGTTGCCAAGCAGCGCAATGGACCGGTAGGTGATTTGAAACTAACTTTCCTTCAAGAAATTACACGCTTTGAAAACTTCACTCCATAACCCGATTTTCCGGGTTCTCTTTCTGTCAATTTCCCTCTTTGCAGGGGGGGCTTTTTCCATAGCCCAAACTGCGGCAGACCAACCGCCTGCAGCGCCTGAGCCGGTATTTCACATTGGAACCGTTACCATCAAGTTTGTGGGCATGGCCAATGTTAATGAGCAAATCGTCCGCGCGAATATGTCGCTACGCGAAGATACTGATCTTGATGAGTCGCTGATTGATCGCGACATCCGCTCGCTCTACAAGACTGGGTTATTTGAATTTATTGAGGTAAAGCGCGAGACAACCACGGGTAATGGGGTGAATTTAGTGTTGGAAGTAACCCCTAAATTTCGAGTGCTTGGGGTGCGCTATGAAGGCAATAAAGCATACAAGGACAAGCGGTTACAAAAAGAGATCAAAACCGTGGCTAACGGGGCACTGGATGAACGTCAAATTAAGGATGATGCTCAGAAAATTTACGAATTCTATCAAAAAAATGGCTTCAACCAGGCTCAAGTCACTTTCAGCTTGGATCGGAATCGGAATACGGGCTTTGCCACGGTCACCTTTAAGGTGCGTGAAGGCGCGAAGGTTCGCATCAGTGCCATCAATTTCATCGGCAATGATCACGTAAAAGCCCGTAAGCTACGGAAAGAAATTGAGACTAAAAAATGGAATATGTTTTCCTGGCTTACCGGTGGTGGGCGGTTGAAGGACGATGAATTCGACACCGACCTCGGAAAGCTACGCGATTATTTTAAGGAGGAAGGTTATCTCGACGTCGAAATTGCTGAGGATAAAATTTCCTTTGATTACCCGAAAGCTGATCGGCTTGTGATCACTATTCGCGTTAACGAAGGCCGGCGTTATAAAATTGGGGATATTAATTTTACCGGTAATAAGCTTTACCCCTCGCGGCTGTTGAATTTTCTGCCGCGGCAGCGGAAGGGGGATGTTTTTGTTCCTTCAAAATTGGATAAGGATGTCGAAACAATTGAAGAATTTTATGGGCGCGACGGTTATCTAGAAACCCGCGCACGCTTGGTTCGTAAACCCAATTTACAGACGGGTAATATCGATCTTGAGTATCAGATTAATGAGAGCGAAAAATTCCAAGTAGAGTCAGTTAAAATTGAGGGGAATAGTAAGACCAAGAGCATCGTGATTCTGCGTGAGTTGGTGATCGGGCCTGGAGATGTTTTTAGCTCGGTAATGCTGAAGATTAGCAAACTTCGCTTGGAGAATACCCGCTTCTTTGAAGACCCCATCAATGTTACCCCAGAGACGACAAATATTCCTGGCCGGCGTAATTTAAAGATCTCTGTGAGGGAGGCGCGCACCGGTAACCTTACTTTTGGCGCTGGTTTTAGTTCGCTGGAGCGCGCGGTGGTATTTGCTGAGATCACCCAATCTAATTTCGATTTATTTAATCGGCGGTCCTTCTTCCAAGGGGATGGGCAAAAATTCAGACTCCGTTTTCAGATCGGCTCACAAAGCAGTGAGGTGGTCCTCGCTTTCGAAGAACCTTGGTTATTCGAGCGTGAGTTGGCCTTAGGTTTTCAGGTTTTCCGCACCACTTCAGAATATAATAGTGCTTATTACCAAGAAATCCGGACCGGTGGTGAGGTTTATCTGCGTAAACGCTTGTTCAACTGGCTCGAGGGTCGCCTCTCTTATGTCTACGAAGTTGTCGATATTGGTAATATCGCGTCAGGCGCCCCCCTACCGGTCATCGCGGCTTCGGGTAAGACAAGTACCTCAAAAATTGGCCTGAGTTTAACCCAGGATACACGCGATAAAATGATTAACACGACCCGCGGTAATTACGGTTCACTGTCACTGAATGTCGCTGGTGGTCCGCTGGGTGGGGACAATAATTATTATCAGATGGAGTTCCGTGGTTCGAAATTTTTCCCGATCGCGGAATTTCAGGAACAGGTTATCTCTTTGATTGGCCGGGTCGGTGTAACGGAAAGTTTCGGGGCTAGTGCGAAAAGCCAGACTAAGAAAATTGAGTATTTTGATAGTGTCGGCGCACTCCAGACGCAGAGTTTTAGTTACATCCCTGACGTGCCTTTTTATGATCGGTTCTTCTTGGGCGGCCCGCAAACATTGCGCGGTTTCGAATTCCGCACGGTTGGGCCCAAGGATGCTAATGGTGAGCCGATCGGCGGTAAAACCTATGGCTTCGTCAGCTTAGAATACTCTTTTGACGTGGTTAAACCCGTGCGTTTCGCATTTTTCTATGACGGTGGGTTTGCCAACAGAGATGCCTATGATTTTAGTCCCGCCGATTACAACGATAACGTCGGCTTCGGGCTCCGTCTCTTTGTGGCGGGAGCTCCGCTTAGCCTCGATTTTGGTATTCCTTTAACGACTGATAAATTCAACAAAAAGGGGACGCAATTTAACTTCTCCTTCGGTACCCGTTTCTAACCCCATATATCCATCCCGCTATGAATAAGATGAACCGCACCCTCCTTACCTTGGCCGCTTTTGGCGTCAGTTCGATCGCTCTGCTCGCGCAGCCAGCGGTGAAATTGGTCGTCGTCGACATGGCCAAGGTTTACGATAGCCACTACAAAACCGAAGAGGCTAATGCTAAATTTCGCGATGCTGAGCAAAAAGCTCAAGAACAGGTCGAAGAGCTCAATAAGCAAGGCCAGTCAATGGTCGACGAATATAAGGAGCTCATGGAGCAATCCAAGAACACCGTCTTGACCGCTGAAGCTCGCGGCAAAGCAGAGGGTGAGGCCCAGAAAAAAATGGAAGATATCCAGCGCAAGCAGGGTGAAGTGCAGAATTTCCGTACCAACACCCAGCGTTCGCTCCAGCAGCGGATCAAAACCCACCGCGATCTTCTCCTCGAAGAAATCACCAAGACCGTTAATGAACTCGCTAAACAACGCGGCGCGACCTTGGTCGTTGATAAATCGGGCCCGACCCTCTTTGGCATCCCCAGCGTGCTTTATTCTGATCCATCCTACGACATGACGGAGGAAGTAGTGAAAGAAGTGAATAAAGACCGCCCTGCAGCCAAGCCAGTCGCTGCTGCCGCCTCGGCTTCCAAGGCCCCCACTACGGGTGCTAAGTCAGAAGGTAAGAAATAATTCCAGTTTCTCGCTCTCGGCCCTGTTCTTAGCTGGAACAGGGCTTTTTTATGCCCGCATAGCTAGCCTGCTTCTTTGGCCAGGGATTTGCGCTAAAGTGTCATAGGCGTTCGATGTCCAAGCTAAGTTAATCGTCGTGACATAAAATAATAAGAGGTTGAGAGAAAAAAATAAAATAACCTTCTCGCTCGCCCCATTCTCCGTTAATCAGCAGGTCATGACGGACACGAAGCTTAAGATATTTTCTGGCTCATCCAATCGCGCACTGGCAGAGGAGATTTGCCAGTCCATCGGCGTCCCCTTGGGCGATGCGACCGTGAGTTGTTTTCCCGATGGTGAATCCTTCGTGAAAATTAATGAAAACATTCGCGGGGCAGATGCTTATTTCATTCAGTCGACATGTCCGCCGACGAATCATCACTTGATGGAGTTGCTGATTATGATTGATGCCGCCAAGCGGGCTTCAGCGCAGCGTATTACCGCGGTCATTCCTTTTTATGGTTACGCCCGGCAAGATCGTAAGGATCAACCGCGCGTGCCGATCACGGCTAAGCTAGTGGCTAATTTGCTCATGTCAGCAGGGGCTCACCGCGTGCTTACGATGGATCTGCATAGTCAGCAGATTCAGGGCTTCTTCGATATTCCGGTGGATCATCTTTTTGCTTCCCCTGTTTTCTTTCAGTATCTTGCGACGCAGCGTATTAACAATTTGGTGGTGTTTTCTCCAGACATCGGGGGTATGAAAATGGCTTCAGCCTATGCTGATGTGCTGGGCGCTTCTTTAGGGCTCGTGGCTAAAAAGCGCACGAGTTCCAGCACGGTCAAGGCCATGAGTATCGTCGGGGAAGTTGATGGCTGTGACGTGCTGCTTGTTGACGATATCACGGAGACCGCAGGTACGCTCACGGCGGCCGCTACCATTCTTAAAGCGCATGGGGCTAAGAGTATTCGCGCCGCGGTGAGTCACTGCGTCTTGAATGAAATGGCCTATGAACGCCTGAAAGGCGGCCTCATCGATGAGTTGATCACTACTAATTCAGTGCCCATCGAGACTCGTGGTTTACCGATCACGGTACTGAGTATTGCGCCTTTGCTGGGTGAGGCTATTTTGCGGATTAATACTAACGAAAGCGTTACTAGCTTATTTAAAATCAAGGGGTTCTGATTTGTGGTGGAACCGTCCCTTGCGGCGGTTGTCAATGTGCGCACTATCTCTCTATGAAAACCTCCTCGGTTGCTCTAGCGGTTGCGTTGTTCATCTGCTCATTCGGTTTCGCGGCAAATCTCGCCGCCGCCGATAAGCCTGCCGCTATCAGTGCAGCGGGCAAGGGAGCGGCTTCGGTCAAAAAACCGATCCTAAAGATTGATGCTACGCCAATCAGTGAAATTAAGTCAGCGGTCGTCACCAGTTATGCAGATGTCCTGGAAAGTATTCGCCCAGCTGTGGTTTCGGTTTATTCGAGCAAACTAGTTCGGCAACAGGTGCCAGAATTTCTTCGCCAGCAAGGTTTGAAGGGTGGGGAGCAGACGCAGCGTGGGCTCGGCTCTGGCGTCATTGTTTCCAAGGATGGCTACATCATTACGAATAATCACGTGGTGGAGGGGGCCGATGAGTTGAAGGTCTTGCTAAACGATGAACGAGAACTCACCGCCAAAGTGATTGGTACAGATCCCAAGACAGATGTGGCGGTGATCAAGATCGATGCGGAAAATTTACCAGCTGCGACCTTGGCCGATAGCGCCAAGCTTCGGGTCGGTGACGTTGTTTTTGCTATTGGTAACCCGTTGGGTGTCGGCCAGACGGTTACCATGGGAATCGTTTCTGCTACTGGGCGCCGGGTGGGTATTCTCGAAGAAGTCGCCGGTTATGAGGATTTTATTCAGACCGATGCAGCCATCAACCAAGGTAACTCAGGCGGAGCACTGATCGACGCACGTGGTCGTCTCGTGGGCATTAATTCAGCCATTATTTCTACCTCCTCAGGTAATATCGGTATCGGTTTTTCTATTCCGATCAATCTGGCGAACAGCATTATGAGCAGTCTCCTTGAAACGGGCACGGTTTCACGTGGTTATCTTGGGGTACAAACGCAGGCGCTGACGGCTGATGAAGCCGAAGGATTCGGCATTTCCAAGGACACTAAGGGAGTTGTCATTACAGATCTGAATCCGGCAGATGGTCCGGCGGCGAAAGCGGGTTTGAAGCGAGAGGACGTGATAACGGCGATTAATAATAAGGCGGTCACGACGCGGGATGATCTACGGCTGATTATTGCTCAGACGTTGCCAGGAACGAAGATCATCGTTAAATATATCCGCGGTGGTAAGGTCGAAACTAAGGAAGTTACTTTGGGTAAATTGCCCGATGATAGCTTGGCTAACGGCGAGTTCTTGCCCGGGGTGTCGGTAACTGCGTTGGACGCTGAGGTGCGTAAGGAATTGCGGATCGATGAGCGCGTCGATGGCCTCGTAGTCACGGACGTCGCGGAGAGTTCTGCCTATAGTCAGATTTTTCCGCGGGGGGCGGTGATTGTGCAATTGAATCGCGTACCGGTTGCCGATCTTGCTTCGGCCAAGCGCGAGCTCCGGGATGGACGTAATTTAGCCTTTGTTTATTATCGCGGTGCCTTTCGTTACATCACGTTTGTGGTCCGCTGACCCGGGTAACTTTTTTGGCCAGATCAAAGGCGCACCGCAGGGTGCGCCTTTTTTAAGATAGCTCGTGCTCCGAAAGGTATTTCTGCGGTCCCGCGATTACTGGTTAGGGTTTTTATAAAACCAGATCGCTGCCGTGAGCTTAAAGTAAGCTCCGGTGGTAATTAGTAGCGGGCGCTGAATTGATAGGTGCCGGAACCGAGCGTCAGCTGATTGGCTTTAATTTCGCGAATACCGGGCCGTCCTTGGGCACTCACACCACCTTCCAGGATTTGGCCTGTGACTGGCAGGGTTACCTCGGCCGTGGTATTCGGCGGAACGGTAACGTTGGCCAAGAAATCCCCATCGGTAATTCTCCAGGAAGCGGCTAATTGCCCGTGGCGAGTTTCCATGGAGGCCTCGACCTGGGTAATCGTTCCTGTTGGGCGTGGGGCAATTCTGATGTGGTCAAATCCAGGGGATGCGTGGTCGATGCCCGCGAGGTCAGCCATCATCCATTCAGCTACAGCCCCGAAGGCGTAATGGGAAAATGAGTTCATGCCTGGCTCATGGCTGCCGCTTCCTTTGGTGTAAGAATTCCAGCGTTCCCAGATGGTGGTCGCGCCATTATCTACTTCATAGCCCCAGCTGGGATAGGCGTGTTGCTGCATGAGGATGCCTGCGAGATTATGATGACCGCTGCTGGAGAGTGCGGGCAACAGCGGACGCGTGCCGATAAAGCCGGTGGTCATTTTATTGCCGTTGGCCGTTATGAGTTCAGCCAGATGGGCTGCACTCGCGGCGCGCTGTTCGCTGGGGATGAGGTTGAAAAATAAGGCCATCGCGTACGCCGACTGATTGTGGATGCTGAGTTTCCCCCCAGGGAGTAGATAGGCTTGCTGAAAAGCGGTGGTGACCTTGGTGGCGAGTGCGGTGTAATTGGCTGCGTCCGCCGTTTGGCCAGTGGCCTGAGCCATTTCTGCCATCAAGTGGGCATCATAGGCGTAATAAGCTAAATCGATAAAAGGTATCGGGGTTTTCACTTCGCCGAGCGATAGCCAGTCGCCGAAACCGCAATCATCGCTGGAGCCTTTAAACTGGGGATCCCGCTTTCTACGCCATTCCATGAAATCATTCATTTTTCGCCAATGCTCGGTGATTACGCGGGTGTCACCGTAAACCTGCCAAATAGTCCATGGACAAATCACGCCCGCATCCATCCAGCCGGCTGCGTGGTGCTCATTAGGGCGAGCGAGTGGTCGGGGGGCATAGGCAGGGTAGGCCCCATAGTCCCAGGCATCGTCGTTCAAATCCCGCAGCCACTTAGTATAAAATGACGCGATGTCGGCATTGAAGGTGGCTGCGCGGACATAAATTTGCGCGTCGCCGGTCCAGCCCATGCGCTCATCGCGTTGCGGGCAGTCGGTGGGCATTTCGAAGAAATTCGCTCGTTGGGTCCAAACGATGTTCTGGTAGAGGCGATTGAGCATTGGGTCGGAGCATGCGAAACTGCCGTGGCGTGGGGTGTCAGAATGAATTACGATACCAGTCACGGCGTCGCTGGTGGGCTGACCGGGAAAACCAGTAAGCTCAATATATTGAAAGCCATGGTAAGTGAATTCTGGCGTCCAAGTTTCTCCTGCGGGATCACCTTTCAAAATATACGTGTCCACCGCGCGCGCGCTACGCAGGTTTTCAGTGCTGAGGCTGCCATCCGGGTGAAGAATTTCAGCATAGCGGATGGTAACTTTATCTCCTGATTTACCTTTCACCTTGAGGCGAGCCACTCCGGAAATATTTTGTCCGAGATCAAAGATGAAGACGCCCGGTTTGAGTTCGTGGACGGTTCGCGCCGCAATTTCCTCAATGGCTCGAACCGGCACTCCTGGGTGGGGCTCTATTTTCGAAGCGGTGCCAGTTTTGCAAACGGCGAAAGCCCACTTGGAATCATCGTACTCAGGCGTCGACCAAGCCGGCAACTCTTGGCGGGCATCGTAGGATTCCCCCATGAGAATATCGCTTTCAGTGATCGGGCCGAGCGCTGTTTTCCAATGGGGATCTGTGATGATGGTCTGGTGACTCCCATCAGTGAGTTCCAACTCTAACTGGATGCGGATCGCTGGAGATATTCCATAATAATAACGCCCATCGATGCCGGGGCTGAGCCCTTCTTGGCCCGTCAGTAAGCCGTAGGCGAGGTAGCCCGCATACCATCCGTCTGCGAGTGTCGCGCCGATCGCATTTTTTCCTTCGCGCACTAATTTTGTGACATCATAACTTTGGTAATGAATGCGCCGTTGATAAGCAGACCAGCCCGGCGCTAGTCGTTCGTCAGATACGCGGTGGCCATTAACCTCGAGCGTATAAACTCCGAGTGCGGTGGCATACAGAGTGGCTCGGGCGATCTGGGGAGTCTGAAATACTTGGCGAAAGTATTTAGCCGGCGTCATCACAATTTGCCCACGCTTAGGATCACCACTGAAATTCTTGATATTTTCTTTCGTCGTAAAGGCGTGATCATCTCGCGCGCTGATCCACAAGGCGGTCCAATCTGTTTGCTCGAGTAGGCCCACGCCAAATGAAGCCGGTTCACTCCAAGCAGAAATTTCTCCGCCAGCCTCCCAGACGCGAACGCGCCAGATGATATGATCCCTCGGGATGAGGCTGGGGCCGGCATAGACGATTTGATCTGTTGCTGCTGAGATAATCTTTCCTGAGCCCCAAAATAGCTTCTGAGCAAACCCATCGGCTTGATGAGCGAGCTGAATTTCATAGGCGACTTGTCGTACATCACGCGCTGCGGGGTCGATGGGTTTAATTTTCCAGGAAAAGCGGGGCTGGGTGGTACCGATGGCGAGCGGATTGTGATGATATTCGCAGCGTAGCTCGCGCGTGGTTACTTCGTGGGCGGTTGCAGAAACGATGAGGCTAAGTACAATCAGGAGCAGTTTCATGGAGTGGGTAAAAATGGGACAACCAGAGCCGTTGGGTCGTCTCCGGTTTATTTTCAGCAAAATTGTACGAGAAAGCCATCGGGGCTGAGCCGATGGGTACTGCGGGGACCGATGAGGATGGCCAGGGAGATTATTTAACTTCCAGCAATTGCTTCATGCCGGCGAAAAGTACCGACTCGACCTCTGGGGCAACGTTGGAGGACTGGGGACCGACCTCGTAGCCGCCTTCTGCATAGGAGCAATTCATGCCGATATAGGCAGGACCATAATTGCCGTAGGCGGCCATGCAAACGTGCAGATCAGGCCGCATGGCCTTGGCGGCCAATTGGTATTCAACAAAAAGTTCACCGGGCATGCACAGCATACGCGCTGAGCCAACGCGCAGACAGCTCAGGTCGATTTCACTGTTATTTTCTTTATGCCGAGTGACCCAGGCTAATTGATCGGCCGTGGAAACATAGCCCCGTGGGGGCGTGGTCTTAAGTTTGAGGATTAGGTCAGCCTCGTTGAGGTGCGCAGCGATCGGGAGTTTCACCAGTGCGCGGGTCCAGCCAATATCACTAGCAAGCAATGGTAATTTTTTAGTAGATTCGAAAGCGACTTTCATCCCGTCGGCTAGTCGATTGGCCAAGATCATTCGGTTTTCGTAGGCGCCGTCATTATATTTGCCGGCAGTTACATTGCCACCGGCTCCATTGAAGTGGAGTTGTAGGGTGTAGGGCATCGATTGAGCGCGAATAAAACGGGCGATACCTGGAAAATCTGGATGCGGAATGCCCATCCGGTAATAGCTCTGTGGATGGCAGGCATAGTGGGTGATGATGACAATCGGTGCATCGTTATTCCAGAAGCTGAGGGCGGTGATTTTAGGATCAATGGTGCCCTCGGGTTCAGCGCGCATGGCGGCATTTTTAGTCGAGGAAGTACGGGTGAATTTTACTTTGCCATCAGTGCCAAGGAGGCGCCGCTGACTGGCAACTTCCTTGACGACTGCTTCGCCCCAACCCCAGTGGGTGGCCTCGCGAGCGTTCGGCAGGGCAACCCGGATGGCGTCGGCGGCCCGACGAATAACGTCGCGTTGATAGTCGCCATTAAAACGCGCGTAACCCTGGACGCCGAGTTCCTTGACAAGGCGTTCGGCCGTGAAGTCGCAGCCAGGGGCGTCGTGTTGGTGGAGGACATGAACAGCCACGTGGTCAGGTGTGGTGCCAGCGGCCTTGGCTAAGGCGATCCGAAATGCGTCATGACCTTCATTGGCTATGCCGATCCAGTCGACGGCGCAGAGTACAATCGGTTGGCCCGAGCCGGTTATAACCACGCCGCGGCAGCGGAGGGTCATTTCATCCAATCGAATCGCCACATCGTAAGCCAGGGAAGCTCCGAGTGGGGGGGTCGCATCGACATCGAAGGTGGCCACTTTGACGACAGCCGATGCGGTGAGAGTTGTTAACAAGCTAAGCAGGAGAAAAAGATTTCTCATAATTTAATTTTTGGCGGTAACGGTTAAGGTGCGGTGAGTGGCGGTAGCCGCCCTAGGGGTGTTTATTTAAGCTCTTCAATGAAGGTGAGGAGATCGGCCATGCCCTGCACATCGAGACCGGCTTCTAAGCCTTCGGGCATGAGGCTCTGGCCAGTGCTTGAACTGCCTTTAATTGTGGCGCGTGGAATATTTACCTCTACCCCGCCCAGCATTTTTAAGGTGAGACTGCGGGCATCGTCTTTGGTTATAATACCCTGAAGAGTTTGGCCTGCTTTGGTGTTTACGGTGTAGGCAATATATTGCGACGCCACTTCCTTGTGGGGTTCAAGAATAGCTGTCAGAAGCGCGGCGCGTCCTTTTGACTTAACCGTAATCAAATCAGGCCCGAGTGCCGTGCCCAACCCCGCAGCTCGATGACAGATAAAGCAACGGCTCTGGTAGGTTGCTAGTCCTCGATTACCGACGCCTTGTAAAGCCAAGGCTGGTTGGAATTTTGCTACCATCTCGGCACGAGCGGGGGGGATGACCGAAGCAAGAACCTGCTTAGCGCGTGCGGCTAGGCTGGCGTCCTTGTGCTGCACAACCGCCTGCACTTGTGATGCACTGAGAGCGCTGGGCGAAATATCGCCGGCGGCAATCGTTGAAAGCAGGGTGTGGGCACTCCCCTCGCGGGCTAGCAAAATCGTGATAACGGCCGCTTTTGCCGCGGGGCCATAATCGGACCAATGCTTGATGAGGAGACGCGTGCTATCGATCGAATAATGCTGGGCCACGGCGTTGATCGCGGCGCTTTGAATTGCTGGCGATTGTTCCTTGGTTAGACACAGAGCGAGGGCTGGGTGAGCCTGGGCCGCTGGCAGGAGGCTGAGTAATTCGATGGCCTCGATGCGCGCCGCTGGCGTGGCGGTAGCATCGTGAGCGATGCTTGCGGCGCGGACGAAAGCTGGGGCGAGTTGCTTTTCTGTGTCGGCCTGCTCGATGCTCGTGCCGTTACGACGAAGACCTGCGCCGAGGGCTTGGACTAGTGGCGCTCGGGGGTTCATCGCGACAAAGGTCATGATTTGGCGTAATCGTTCAGGGTTGGCGGTGGCTGCGTTCAGTTCGACTAAATGAGCTGTAACGCCGGCGGCTTCTGGCTTCGCTAGAAAATTGCTCGTGTTGAGGCGATCAAAGATGGGCTGGGCATAATTGGGCGGTGCGCTGAGCACGGCAGCGATGATCCAAGAATCCGTGGCATTATTTTTGATTAGATCAGTGAGGGCGTTTGCAGATTTTTCTGGCGCAATATTACCCAAAGCTAGGGCGAGTTGAAACCGCACGCGCACACTGGGGTCAGTGACTAGCTGGGAGAATTTCTCTAAGACTTTCGGGGTGATCGTTGCTAAAGTGATCGCGCGTTCGCGGACGTTGGCATCTGCGTCACTCAGCGCATTCAGAATTGTATCGTCGGATAGCAACTTGAGACCGTTGAGCACGCCCAAGGCGTGGAAGCGTTGGAGTGCAGGGCTCGGTTCGGCAAAAAGTTTAGCGAGCAGGGGTGCTGCGGCGTGATCTTGTCGTTCATTAAGCAGACGCGCTGCGGTGTCGCGCTGCCAGCCGTTGGGGTGGGCGAGGGCTTGAACGAGCTCCGCGGTACTCGCGGTCGCCAGCGTAACCTGGCTGCGTCGCTGCCATTTTTTATCATCGGGAACGAGGCGATAAATCCGTCCGCGGTTGTAGCCGCTATTGAGGTCAAGGTGTTGTTTGATTTCGTCGGGAATGCTCCACGGATGCTCGATGACCTCGCGGTACATATCGCAAATATACAGGCAGCCATCGGGAGCATTGGCAAAATTCACGACGCGAACCCACGTGTCATTGCTCGCCGCAAATTCAAAACCCTGTTCATCGGCTGGGCGTCGGCCAATGAGGCTGACGCCGTCGGGATAGATTTTTTTTCGATGCACGAGTTGTCCACCGGCATCCCCCGTGAATGTATTATTTAAAAAATCTGCTCCATAAGCATCGCCGCGATAAACCGTCGTGCCAGTGGCGCCCGTGAAATAGCCGCTCACTCGTCCGCCACCTTCCACCATGCCTTTGACTACTCCGGCGATGCGCCAGCGAGTGCGGATGATCCGCCAGGGTTCGTCGGGGCTCAGGCGGAAAACTTCGGCTGCCCCGCCATCGGCCGCGATACTTTGATGCGAGGGCGGCATGGTGTAGAGAGGATTTCTCTCAGCAAATTTGTCATCATAAATCCATGTCTGCAGATGGTCCGAGTTCGAGCAGCCAAATTTGCGACCGTAGTTGTCGAAGCTCATCCCGTATTGAGCGCCGCCAACTTCGAGACCGAATTCGTGCGTGTGGGGATCAAACCAGAAATCGCGTCCGCCCAGTTCCTGGGCTGGCAGGTCGGGACGTTTTAGGCAGCTGATGGCACCGCGGTTACCAGCGCCAGCCAGCACGTGAATTCGATTATCCTGCCCCCATTGGAAACTATTGAGCAGGGCCTGCACATTGAGTAACTTCAATCCGGTGCCAAAGCCGGTGAATATTTTCTCTCGAACTTCCGCCCGCCCATCACCGTCGTGATCTTCAAAGCGCCAAATATCAGGGGTGGCTCCGACGTAGAGTCCGCCATGAGCCCACACTAGTCCGGTGGGCCACGGGAGATCATCCGCAAAAATAGTACTGGTCTCATAATAACCGTCGCCGTCTTTATCCTCGAGCATCGAGATGCGGCCTAGATGGGGAGTGACATCGCGCATTTCAGAATAATCAAGCATCTCGCACACAAACATTCGACCGCGTTCATCAAAACAGATAGCGATCGGATCGCGTACTTGGGGCTCATGCGCGGCGAGTTGTAATTTAAAGCCGGGCTTCACTTGCCAGGTAGCGAGCGCATCTTTGGGTTCAACCGCAGGATAGCGGGGCAAATCTTTCGCCGCATCTACCGTCACTGCGTTTTTCGTCTCGCCGTAGGCTTTGCTGTAGGTGGAATTAGATTTAAGTGCGTCTGCGCCGAGGAGTAGCGGGCTGGCGGCGAGTCGCAGCATAAGGAACGCCAGGAGTAGGGGCTTCGTCATGATAATTCGGAAAATGCTGTAAGCATGGCTTACTCACTTCAATAGCTGATCTAGCCATTGATAGGCTGCCTGACGTTCCGCCGCCGGGAAATCGTGGCCCGCGTCGGGCGTGACCAGCCTGAGGTGGTCGCGAGCATTGAAGAGGGTGTAAACTTCGGCGGCTCGGGCGAAAGCTTGACGGACGCCTTTAAGCTCAAAATTGCTATCGTGCTCGGGTGAATTAGAAAAGCAGCCTCGCGGGGCCAGCGCTCCGATGATTTCATAAAAATCGAAAGGGACTTTATCTGGATTATTTTCATAAACCTCGCGGATACGCGGCATGTAGCGGTCACTGGCCCAGCCAGCAAGCCCGGTCCCCCCGTTATAATTATGAAAAGGGGTGAACCCGCAGCTCGACACCACTGCTTTGATCCGTTGATCAAAAACCGCGGTGAAGAGTGCATTGTGCCCGCCGAGCGAGTGTCCAATAACCCCGATCCGGTCTTTGTTTACTACTGGTAGCGTTTCGAGGACGTCAATTGCCCGCAGGTTGTTCCAGATCGCCTTCATCGAACCACTGGCATAATGGGCGCCATCTTTTTTGAAGTCGTAGCGGTATTCTCCGAAAGAGGGATAATCTGGCACGATGCAGATATAGCCCCGTTCAGCTAATTCGTGGGCGTAGTGTAGCGCGGGTAGGCCCCCGAGGCCCGCCGGCTCGTTTTTGCCGAGGCGACTGGTTTGATGCAGGCAAAGCATAGCGGGAGCTTGGTCGTTTGCGGCACGTTGATGAGGAATGAGCAACCAGGCGGGTACCCGGTCGCCAGCTTCGGCGGTAAAGAGTATTTTGCGGCGTAGATAATTTTTGGTCTGTTCCTCGGAGATAATTTTAATATCCAGCGGCGCGCGGTGGGAGCGATCGGGTAGCGGTCCCATAACCTGCTGAATACTGGTGCGAATATGGGCCGCGCGTTGCTCCCAATCAGCGGTGGTAAGTACTGGGCGTTCCTGGCCCTGAGCATTGCGCACGACGAGAAGTTGCGAGTGATCGGGATACGCGATCGCCTCCAGCGAACGAACTGAATTTACGGTCCCTAGGGCTAAAGTCGGAAGCAGTGCAACGGCAGCTAGAATAACCACAATCTGCGAAAAAAAATATTTCACTGGCTGCATGCGACGAGGATTGTGACCATCGTACAGTAAATAGGGAGCGGTCACGTAAGCGGGTTATTGTCAGGATTGCTTACTGCCAATGAGAGCCGCGCAATCAACTGCCTGGCTTACTGGCGGGTATTTGCGCGAGGGCAGCGGGAACTTGATCAGCCGCGTAGGTCGGGTAGCTCATCTCAAGGAGCGAATAGGTGGGTAAAGCAAATTTGGCTTGCCCCGAACTGCGATCGACGAGCACCGCAACTGCGGCGGTGGTGCCACCCATTTTTTTCACGATTTCCAAGCACTCCTGCACGCGGCCGCCGCGGGTAATGACATCTTCTACCACAAGAATTTTTTCGCCGGGGGTTAGCGTAAAGCCGCGGCGCATGACGAGACGGTCATTTTCTTTTTCTGCAAAGATGAAACGACATTTTGCCTGGCGGGCGACTTCTTGCCCAATGACGAGTCCGCCCATGGCGGGAGCGAGGACGGTGTCGAACTGCAGGTTGCCTAATTTTTGAATGAGGAGCGTGCCGAGTCGTTCCACCGCCGGCATATTCTGGCAGACCTGCGCGCATTGGAAAAAATGTCCACTGTGCAATCCTGAGCGCAGGACGAAGTGTCCTTGTAGCAGCGCTTTGGTGCGCAGGAATATGTCAGTGACCTCTTGTTGAACTGCATCCATGGGAAAACCTTGGGGGAGCTCCGCGGGGGATGTAAATCATTTTTGCGGACCTATCCGCTGGTTGATCTGGCGCGCCGGACGCGATCACGGACCTCTGTTATGTTAGGCGCCATGTTCGCACTTAATCTGCGTTAAGTGGCGGAAGGGGAGGGATTCGAACCCCCGGAACCTTGCGGTTCAGCGGTTTTCAAGACCGCCGCGATAGACCACTCTGCCACCCTTCCATCAAGTACTTACAAAAGTAACATATTTCCTGTTGTCAATCCATTGACACTTTCGCGGTGAACTTTTAGAAGTTCACCATGAAATTGCCGAGGCTGACACTGCGCCGCTACCCTCACTCGGCAACGTCAAAGTATGTCGTCAACTGGAGAACGGGCGCAAAGCCCACTCGCATTCAGACCATCGCGTGGCAGGCCTTGAATCCCCAAGCCAGCCCCTCAGAAATTGAGCAATTCACCAAGGGTACGTGGACCCGCCATAGGCGCTTTTTTCGCACTAAAGAGGAAGCCAAGGCCTTTGTCGACACCCAGGAAATCAAGCTAGGCAACGAAGGGCGCAGGGCCATGGCCTTGCCGGATGAGGTCCGGGTTATGGCGGCTGCGGCGCATGCTAAGCTCAAGCCACTGGGCTATACTATCGCGCAGGCCGTAGACCACTTTCTCAAGCATGTAGAGGCCACGGAGCGTAGCATTACGATCGAGGCGTTGATACCCGAATATAAGACCGCCAAGCGACGCATCGGGCTGTCCGAGGCCTATTTCAAAGATTTGGACTATAGGCTCGGGGCGTTCGAGAAAACATTCGGGTCCCGGCTCGTTGTGGAGATCACTACCGCCCAGCTCGATGATTGGTTGGGTTCGCTGGGTTTGGCCGGACAATCGATTAATAACTACCGCGCCGTCCTACGGGCGTTTTTCCAGTATGCGGTGAAGCGCGACTATATCCCCCAAAATCCGGTCGCCCGCATCGACAAGGTGAAGATCAAAGACAAGCCGCCGGCCATCTTCACACCGGATCAACTCGCCAAACTATTGAACGCAGCCACGGAGGACACGCTGCCGGTATTGGCTATCGGGGCATTTGCCGGGTTGCGCATGGCCGAGATCCTAAGACTGGATTGGGCCGAGGTTGATCTGGTGCGTGGATTTATTGAGGTCAAAGCGGACAAATCAAAGACTGCTCGTCGGCGCCTTGTTACGATCCATCCAAACTTGGGTGAATGGTTGCGACCGTACGCTGGTCGCACCGGTTGGGTTTGGGCACCTCGGCGGAAGCCCAAGACCGGTCGGGCCCGCAAATCGGGGAATGAATCCTCCTGGCGCATGAGTCTTGAACCGGTCTGTGAAGCTGCTGAGTTGAAGCAATGGCCGCAGAATGGCCTCCGTCACAGTTTTGGCAGCTATCACTTGGCGAAATTCCATGACGCCGCAAAGCTCGCCCTGGAGATGGGGCATACCACCACCAAGGAAATCTTTGCCCACTATCGAGAATTAGTCAGGCCGGAGGAAGCTGAGCGCTACTGGCAGATTAAGCCGACTACCGAGACAGGAGTGATCACATTGAGTGCTGGCTAAGCAAAATCCATGAGATTTCAGCGCTTCGTTGGCGTAAGGGCTCGATGGAAAGTGGCTATAAATTCAAAGTTTACCCTCCGAAAATTATCAACGAATAGCTACGAAATCATCCACAACAACGAGTCTATCGCCGCATAAGAACGCCAGAAAATGCCAGTGGTCGAATACTAGAGCAGAGGTCTACTGAACACCATTGCACCCCAATTTTATCTTAACGTGGATTCTTAGACCGACTATGGACTCATTCATTATTCCACTCACAGTTTAGAGGGTCAAAATGGCTAATAAAATCGAAGAACTCGAAACACGCATAACTGAGCTTACAAAACGCGTGAAAGCACTCGAAGCTGATATTCGGCCACTCAAGGAACTGGAGGGAATCAACGGCGATTTAATTGGAGACCAAGCCGTCGTGTCGTTTGTGGCGGAACAATGCGGTAGTGATATTCAAGATGTAGCTAGCGCGAGTCGCAAAAGCGAGGTAGTCGCGTATCGCCGTATAGTCGCACAGCAGCTTCGTGATAAACTTAATTGGTCATATTCAAGGATCGCCCGGAATCTTAACCGAACTGAGGCGGGAATTCGGGTTCTCCTTGAGCAAAAGATAGGTTAGTACGGAGTTAGTTACGAACTAACGCTATTGGTCGGTGACCTGTGTGAATGTAGTAACATTTTGGAGCCATAATGTGCTCCATGCATCCAACAGTTGCCTTAGGACAGGTGCCAATAAAGCCGCCCCTTGGCTTGTTGACGTGTCAGGAATTGGCTTTGGAGCTGAAATGTTCGCCGAGACACATCAAGAGATTGGCTGCACGACATGTGATCCCTAGAATTGTCATTTCCAGCAAGGTTGTGC